>Ga0255338_1000774_pt1 | contig 81167 bp, 89 predicted proteins | sample MeOH1_35cm_T4_19_FD_203715 | JGI IMG/M metagenome (GOLD analysis project Ga0255338, IMG submission 203715) | Sandy soil microbial communities from University of British Columbia, Vancouver, Canada - MeOH1_35cm_T4_195 | ecosystem: Engineered > Artificial ecosystem > Sand microcosm > Unclassified ... | reverse complement strand
GGTATATGTACCTGCCAATCATTGGACTCGCGGGAGTTTTGTTTTATTTCGTGCGGCCGAAATACGTCGTCTGGGTGAGCGGAGTTTTGGCGCTTGTCATGGGCGGACTCGCTTACGCTCGAAGTGATATGTGGATAACGAATCGCAAGCTCTGGGAGCAAACCCTGACGGTCATGCCGACGAGTCAGATTGCGCTCAACAATCTCGGCCTGGATTATCAGAGCACGGGGGAGTTGAGTAAAGCGGCTGATTTGTACGAGCGTGTTCTTCACCTTCCAAAAGATGATGGCAATAAAATTCTCGCGTACAATAATCTTGCGAACATCTATGCGGATTCTCGCTTTGCTGGGTTTTCCCCTCAGAAAGCGATCACACTTTTGCAAGAGGGGATCGAGAGTACGAGACGCAAACGTGATACCTACGAAATGCGGATTAATCTCGCCGGTATCTATGGGGCCACTGGCAAGAAAGAGGAAGCTCGCACTTTGCTAAAGGAAGTGCTGGCGGATTTGGAACAAGAACCGGATTTTCGCTATCAGTGGCTAAAGCCGGCGGTGTTGCAGCAGTTGGATGCTTTTCGGTAGGTTTTTTTTCAAAGACTACGAGATGGGTATGTTCCTGAGCTCTGGCGATATATGCAAGTGACTTGCGTATATCGCCAGAAGGGTTGAAGGGTGGAAATAAAAAATCTCTGGTTTGGAAGTCATTGGGTTTTAAAACAGATATGAATTAAGAAACCAGTTAAATAGACAGATTATTTTGTTTGATGAGACTTCTGATCTCATTTGAAACAAACTCTACAAGTAGTTGCTCTTCAAACCAGACATCATAAAGCGGGCCGCCACGAGACGGTCTGAATTTATGAGCGAGACCAAACTTATCCGCGATCGTCTTAATATCTTTGAGTGGAGTTTTAACTTCGAGCTGAAAATGGGTTGAGTTGAAGTTTTGTTTGAACTCTAACTTTTTAAAATCAGCACCATACTCCGTTGAATGCATTAAGTATTCATTGGGCAAAAACTCAACAAGATGATTGGCTTTCTCATCCCAGATACAAACCCATGCACCTGGCATATTTCTCGAAATAAAAGCCTCAGCATTTCCCGACGTCACTTCAGCCAATGCTTTAGCGGCCTTTTCAGGATTGTTCACTGATACTGACAAGTGCTTGATCTCAACCATTTTCAGCTCCTAAAAGCAAAGATTTTAATCAATCGAAAAACACGTATTGATTGTTTGTACTAGCAAGCGAGGACTTCTCGATCCACTTACGTCGGGAACTTGGGAAATGAACTCAACATCACCGCCGTTATGCCTTTTCCCATTAACGAAGAATGAAAAGTCAGGTGCCTTTCCCTTTCTAAATCTGACGGTTACTTCATTTTCTTGGGTAATCGTCGCTTCAAGTTCACCTACAATCGACGTTCTAGAACCATTTTCGGGATCAGCATTAGCACCTGGAAATGGATCCATGAACTCAATACAATCGTCCCCGCTATCAGAAATAACACCGTTTTGATTTTTGAGCTCCCTGACACACTGGCTAGATTTCCAGGGAAGCAAAATTGGAGGTTGTGCAGAATTTAGAATGTCTTTTAAATGCAGTGCCGAAGCCCGACCTCGCAATCCAAGCTGCAGACACTCGCCATTAAATTTTGTACATTCAGTACGGCAATTCATTTCGGCGAAAGCAAGAGATGTTGAAAAAATAATTGTTAGCAAAGTTAAGAGTTGCGACATATTACCCCCGTTAAATTAAATTCGGCGAAGGGGTAATCTTCAAGCCTCACTGTGCCAAAAGGTAATACTTTTGGATCATCACCTGCTCATGAGCCCTCTGACCAATCAACTGAGCTTTTTTAACCTAAGCTCGCTTCCGATTCTCGGTTTTAAAATTCGCTTTCGGACGCCCTCAAGAAATAAATCGTAGAAAACGCTGGTCCTAAAAATGCAGAAGCGATCGTTGCTTCTGCAAGATCGCTTCTGGAAGAACTCTTTCGGCCTTAACTGAAAGGAGTCCTTTATGGCTAAAAACGTCCGACGTTTTAAATCATATCGGCGTTTCATAAGAAATCTAAAGCAGGTCCTGGGGCTAATTCTGGCGATATTGAAAATCCTCAAAGAACTGCTCTAAGTAGTATTTTGATTTGTATAACGCTTCTGTACGTTTCCTGAGTGACTCTGTTACCTAGGACCAAGGACGGGACTCAAAATCCTGGTCTGGGGAGTTTAATACAGTATCTTGCAGAAGCACTACAACCTAGCCTCTATTAACGCCATTGTCGTCGTGAGAGGCTTTTCCAGCATGAAAAACTAAACATTAAACGAAGACCCACAACCGCAGTTTTTGCTGGCGTTGGGATTATTGAATACAAAGCCTTTACCATTGAGGCCGCCGGAATATTCTAGGGTCATACCCAAGATGTAGAGAATGCTCTGCGGATCGACCGCAACTTTTTGGCCGTGGCTTTCGAAGACTTTGTCGCCTTCGCGCGAAACGGTGTCGAAATTCATTTTGTAGGAGAGGCCCGAGCATCCGCCCTTTTTTACTTCAACGCGCAGGAAAGCCGCGTCGACTTGTCCTTCTTCAGCTTTAAGAGTAGCGAGTTTTTTTGCGGCAGATTCTGAGATTGTGATCACAACAAATTCTCCTTCACAATTAGTAACATAATACCACAGGGCCGCTTCGGAGAGAAGGCCTGAGTGGACTTTGGGATATAAGCTTAAATATTTGTAATTATTGCGTTAATTCAGGGCTTTTGCGAGGACTTCTATAGCAATATCGAGGTCTTCGCGGGTCGTCCATCGTCCTAAACTCAAACGGAGGGTGCCCTGGGCCTCCTCGGGAGTCAGTCCCAAGGCGCGCAACATGGGGCTCACTTCGAGAGTTCCCGTATGGCAGGCGGAACCTTGACTGAATCCTAGGCGACCCAGTTTTGGCAAAAGCTGCTCAATGTTTTTTCCCGGAAAGGTGATGTTGAGATTGATCGGTGAGCGCTCCGTTGGATGACCGTTGAGTTTGGCCGAAGGAATTCGCTGTTGAACTCCCATCCATAAATAATTTCGCAGTTCTGTTGTGCGTTCGTACTCTTCGCTGAGCTGGTTGTGGCAAATCTCCGCAGCAGCGCCGAGACCGACGATGCCCGGCACATTGTGTGTGCCCGAGCGATGGCCGTACTCTTGACCGCCGCCAAAAATAAACGGCGGCAAAATCACTTTCGGATGCTGGCTGCGCGCATAGAGAAAGCCAATGCCCTTCGGTCCATAGAATTTATGTGCTGAGGCCGAGAGCAAATCCACTGGCGATTCTTCAACGTTGACTGGAATTTTTCCTACGGCTTGAGTGGCATCGGAATGAATATAAATCTTTTTTTCTTTCGCTAGCAGTGCGAGTTCTCTGAGCGGATTGATGCTGCCGATTTCGTTATTCACCCAAATAAAAGACATGATTTTGGTATGGGGCTTGATCGCTTTAGCGACCGTATCGACCTCGACTTGGCCGAATTTGTTGGTCTTTACAAAATCGACTTCGACACCACGGCGTTGAGCTTCTTTGAGAGCATTCATCACGGAGCTATGCTCAATGTGGCTTGCGATGATGTGAATCGGTTCGTTGCGATTTTCGCTGCGGAATTTTTCAATAAGCGAGAAAATCACCCAGTTATTGCTCTCAGTAGCGCCGCCGGTAAAAGTCAGCTCTAAGGGTTTTGCACCGATGAGATTTGCCAACTGCCCGCGGGCTTTGTCGACGGCTTTTTGTGCCGCCCATCCCCATTGGTGGGCAAAGCTCGATGGATTGCCGAAGTGAGTCTTAAAATAAGGCTCCATGGCTGCAAAAACTTGCGGGTCCACAGGGGTTGTTGAGTTGTAATCCAAATAAATGGGTTTGCTTATGTTTTCCATCTGCTTAAAATGAATACCATGGCAAAAAAGAAAACACAAAGTTTGGTATTCGCAGAGCATTTTACCCAAGGTGCCAAGGACATTGAGAAAATATTCAAATGGGGCCGTCGTGATTGTCTGATCAAAGACCGTCGAGGAGGCACCTTTTTCGAGATGAAAAATGTCGAAGCGCCCGAGGACTGGTCGCAATTGGCAGTAGACATTGCCGCGAGTAAATATTTCCGGAAAAAGCACGGTGCCTTTAAGGGCGAGCACTCGATGAAGCAAATGGTTCAGCGAGTAGTGAATGCAGTGGTGAAGGCCGGTTTGCGCCAGGGCGGTGTTTTTGCCAATAAGGCGCAAGCCGATATCTTTGCCAATGAATTAAAATATATTTTGTATTCGCAGCGCGCAGCTTTTAACAGTCCTGTGTGGTTTAACGTGGGTCTTTATGACAGCTATGGAATTGTTTCCGCCAGCGAGCATTTCGCCTGGGACGAGAATTCCAAATCTGTGCGAAAGATCAATAATGCTTATGAGCGTCCTCAATGTTCTGCGTGTTTCATTCAAAGTGTCGATGATTCGCTCGAGAGTATTTTTGATCTCGCAAAAACTGAAGCAAAGTTATTTAAATACGGTTCGGGTTCGGGGACGAATTTTTCGCGCCTTCGCAGCAAGTATGAACCACTTTTGAGTGGCAGTGGGACGAGCTCAGGACTGATTTCATTTCTCGAAGTACTGGATCGCGGTGCAGGCGCGATTAAATCCGGCGGCACCACAAGGCGCGCAGCCAAAATGGTTTGTGTCGACCTCGATCATCCCGAAGTTTTGGATTTCATCGAATGGAAAATGCGTGAAGAGAAAAAGGCTCATGCATTGATTGCCGCAGGATACGAAGCTGACTTTGAGGGCGAAGCCTATCGCACAGTCGCAGGACAAAATGCTAACAACTCGGTGAGAATTCCAAAAGCGTTTATGAAATCCCTTTTGGAACATCAAGATTGGTCGCTGCGTGCACGAGTCAGCAGCAAAGTTTTAAAAAAAATACCGGCACGAGAAGTCTGGGATCGCATTGTGCACTCGGCATGGATGTGCGCGGATCCCGGCGTGCAATTCCACGACACGATCAATGAATGGCATACGTGCCCCGAAGCCGGAGAAATCCGCGCCAGCAATCCCTGTTCTGAGTATATGTTTCTGGATGACAGTGCTTGCAATCTGGCTTCCATCAACCTCGTCAAATTCATGACACCCGAAGGTGATTTTGATCTCGTCAGTTTCATGCATGTGGCGCGGATTCTATTTACGGCTCAAGAAATTCTTATCGATTACTCGAGTTATCCGACCGCAAAGATTGCGGAGAACAGTCATAACTTCCGTCCTTTGGGATTGGGTTTTGCAAATCTTGGAAGTTTTCTGATGCGAAAAGCGTTGCCATACGATAGCGAGCCCGGCCGTGCCTGGGCGGGGGCGATTGCATGCCTCATGCATGGAGTGGCGTATTGGACGAGCTCGCAGCTCGCTGAAACGCGCGGTGCTTTTGTGGGATATGCGAAAAGTAAAAAATCGACGATGAAGGTGATTCAAAAACACGCGAAGGCCCGCAAGGACATCGCATGGAGTGTGCTTCCGGAAAGTTTTAAAGAAACTTGTGATGATCTTTGGGACGATGTTTTAGCCTTGGGAACTAAGAATGGTTTCCGCAATGCTCAAGCGACAGTGATCGCGCCGACGGGAACGATTGGTTTATTGATGGATTGTGATACCACGGGCATCGAACCGGATTTTGCCTTGGTAAAATATAAAAAACTTGTCGGCGGGGGTGAAGTCGAGATCGTCAATCAATCCGTCGCAACCTCACTGAAAGTTTTAAAGTACTCCGATAAAGAGATCGAAGATATTTTGAAGTACATCAAAGATCATCGCAGTATTGAAGGCGCACCTCACTTGGTCGAGCATCATCTGCCGATCTTCGATTGTGCCTCGGCGCAGGCAGGGAAGCGCGTGCTTTCTCCAAAGAGTCATATTCTGATGATGGCGGCAGTGCAGCCGTTCATCAGTGGCGCGATTTCAAAGACGGTGAATATGCCAAACTCCGCGACGGAAAAAGATATCGGCGAAATTTATCTCGAATCTTGGAAGCTCGGTCTTAAAGCAGTCGCAATTTATCGCGATGGCAGCAAAATGAGTCAGCCACTGAATCAAGCAAAGGACACTGTCAAAGAGCAAGTTAAAACCGGCGCGAATGAGCAAAATGTGACATGGACGATGAAGTGCCCCGAATGCGGCAGTGATACCGTTTTGACAAGCGGCTGCTACCGCTGTCCAAACTGTGGCAGCACAGTGGGCTGCGCCTGATCACAGGGAGGTTTTATGAAAACATCTTTATTTCTTTTGTTGGTGTCGCCAATGATGGCTTTTGCTCAACAGGAAGTGATTTCATATGATCCTCCTCCGGCTCCGAATGAAGTGATTTGTGGTCAGCTGAGTGAAGCTGATTGCTTTAGCAAGCCCGTGGATTCGATTTGCATGAAGGATCCGCAAAAAGGCCAAGCTGGTTTTTGCCACGCACGCGAAACTCTGTATGATCAGCAAATAGTCACTTGCGATTGCTATTAAATTAAATCATCCATTTTCTGTAGCCAGAAAATCATGGTCCGCTCTGCAAAGTAGAGAGCTCTTCTTTCAGTCATTTTAGAAATCATAAAAGGGGCTTCAAAAAAAGTTTTGAAAGTTTTTCCGCGATAGTGAACTTCCGCAACGGCAGTGGTGGTATCCCAAGGGCGCAAAACTAGAAACAGCGTTTCCGGATCGGCATTGAAGCCATCGTGATTGCAGAAACGCCAGAAATTTTCGCGCATGTATGTTTTCAGCGCCGGTGCGAGGCGGTTCAGAACGACAGAGCCGGAAAGAGAATCGACGACTTCCAGTCGATACACTCCAGATAATTTCTGGGCGAGGAGTTCCGCCACATCTTCGCCATTGCGAGTGATTGTGATTGGAAGCAAAGCTGTATTCACGCGCTCCATTGCCGGACGAAGTTCCGGCAAACGGGATGCGAGAAAACTCATTTTCACTTCGACGTACGGCATATGGACGCGATAACCTTTTTCGACATCGATACCTACAAGGCATTCCTCTGTCATATGAGCGACGTCGGATTCGCCGACGCCAAGAGTGTCCCATGAAAAAGTCACATAGCGATCGAGCCCCTTGGTTTTTTCGCGAAGAAAGGCATCAACGCCGTTGGCCCAAATCGCGGCTATTTCATTCGGTGGCCCCGGCAAAACAAAGACGTCTTTGTTGAACACGCGCATTTGAAAACCATTGGCGGTGCCCTCAGGGTTATGCAAAACAATCGAACCTTTTGGATACATCGCCTGCTGACGCTGACTTTCGCGCACTTCGAGGCTACGAGATTTCAGACGTTGATTGATATGCTCCCAAGAGGGTTCGTGGAATTCGAGAGGGGCTTGGGCCCACTCCGAGATGAGCTCGCGAGTAAAATCATCCGTTGTTGGACCAAGGCCGCCAGTGACAAACAAAGTGTCACAGCGTTCAATCGCGAAACGAAGCGCATCTAAAATCAGTACCCTGTCGTCAGGCACGACTAAATGGCAACTGGTAGGAACTCCCAAATCTTTTAGATTTTTAGAGATCCAGACGGCATTTTTATTTATAATTTGGCCTGTGGTCAGCTCTGTACCGACGCCAATAACCGCTGCTTGCATAGACTCCTAGATATATCCCATAACTTATTGCAGCGAAACGGCTTTAGACTTGCGTTATAAGCGAATAACTCGCAAAAAATAGGGTTACAAAACCGTAACAGGATGGTCCCAATGTCTGAGTTTAACTGGAAGCAATTCGATCTTTACAATCCGACTCCCGAGCATTCAATGCTTCGCGAAACCGTGGCAAATTTCACCAAAGAAGAAATCGAGCCACAGGCCCATGAGTACGATCGTAAAGAGCGTTTCAACCTTGAGCTCTTCCGCAAAGTCGGTGAGTTGGGACTTCTCGGTTTGACGGTGCCGGAGCAATTCGGTGGCGCCGGAATGGATGCGACCGCAGCGGCGATCGTGCATGAAGAGATGTCCGCTTCTGATCCTGGCTTTACACTTGCCTATCTTGCGCACTCCATGCTGTGTGTGAACAACATCGCGATGAATGCCAGCGATGAACAACGCAATAAGTACTTACCAAAACTTTGCAGCGGCGAATGGATCGGTTCCATGTCGATGTCGGAACCGGCGATCGGGACCGATGTGTTGGGCATGCAAACGACAGCGGTGAAAAAAGGCGACAAGTACATCCTCAATGGTCGCAAGATGTGGATCACTAACGGAACGATTGATGAAAATAAAACTCCCTGCGATTTGACATTGGTCTACGCGAAAACGGGAGAAAAAAACGGCCGCGCGCTGATTTCTTCTTTCTTAGTTGAAACGACTTTCAAAGGTTTTCAAGTCGGTCAAAAAATCCACGATAAACTCGGCATGCGCGGTTCAAACACGGCGGAACTTGTGTTCCAAGATTGCGAAGTGCCAGTAGCCAACTTGATTGGCGCTGAAGGTGATTCGATGATTCACATGATGAAAAATCTTGAGATCGAGCGCCTTACACTGGCAGCGATGAGCTTGGGGATCGCGCGCAGATCCGTTGAAATTATGAATCGCTACGCAACCGAGCGCGAAGCTTTCGGAAAATCTTTGAACTTCTTCGGTCAAATGCAACGCTACATTGCTGACAGCTATGCGGAGTTTAAAGCGGCACGCACTTACGTGTACGAGACCGCTCGTCGCATGGATCTTCACAAAGAAGGAAATCGTTTAGACTCCGACGGTGTTAAACTCGTGGCAACGACCATGGGTAAAAACGTCGCGGACCGCGCGATCCAAGTACTGGGTGGCTATGGTTACGTCGGCGAGTACATCGTCGAGCGCCTGTGGAGGGATGCGAAGCTGCTTGAAATCGGCGGCGGCACTCTCGAGGCACATCAGAAAAATATCACACGCGACTTGGCGAAGAGCCCAGAAGCGTTGTTCAAGTAAGGAACTCAAATGTTTCCACACGGCGAGCGCATTCCTGTAGATACGCACTTATCAGTTCAATATGAACTGATTTTGCAGCACATTGGTCCGCTCCTCACCGCGGATCGCCGTCAAAAAATCGACAGAGTCGTCGCCGGTCGCAACTTCGAAACTGCGGTGGTGCTTGAAGGAATCTATGATCGCGGCAACATCAGCGCGGTGATGAGAACGGCCGAGGGCTTGGGCTTTGCGAACTTTCATGTGATTGAAACGCAGGAAAAATTCAAAGAAGCGAATCGCGTTACTCAAGGCGCCGACAAATGGGTCGAAGTGCAGAAGTGGAAACAAACCAAAGACTGCGTGAAGGCTTTGAAGGATCAGGGGTATCGCATTTGCGTAACGACTCTTGAAGCGAGTAAACCACTGGCGGATATTAACTTTACTGGCAAGACGGCCTTAGTTCTAGGGAACGAAAAGGACGGCGTCAGTAGAGAGATGATCGAAGCTGCCGATGAACGCATGATCATTCCGATGCCTGGGTTTGTACAAAGTTTTAATATCTCGGTGGCAGGTGCTTTGTGCCTTTACCACATCATGCAAGACCGCATTCACCGTCGTGGTAGCAATGCGGATCTCACACAAAAAGAGCAGGATATTCTGAAGGCCTTGTACTACTTACGTACACAAGATTCTGCGGAACAATACCTCAAAGAGATGTTTTCGCGGGGAACATTGGCTTAATATGGTATAGGTAAAATTACGTCCTATGCCATATTAAGGTTTTGGTGGATTTTCAGGGCGAAAAGCCTTAATATGGTATAGGCATAAAATATATCTATACCATATTAAGGAATGTATGATTCCAGAAGCTATCTTAAAACGTATTGACCAGAAGCTTTCAGTTATAAAGGCAAAGCGGCCCCTATCGGCCTCTCTTGTGCAAAAGTTGAAAGAGCAGTTTTCCTTAGAGCTCACTTATAATTCAAATGCCATTGAGGGGAATAGGTTGACGCTGAAGGAAACATATCTCGTCATTCAGGACGGTCTTACCGTAAAGGGAAAGTCTCTTAGAGACCATTTAGAAGCAAAAAATCACAATAAAGCCGTTCATTTTTTATATGACCTTATTGAACACAACAAGAAGCATACCCTGGGTGAGCACCTTATTCGTTCTTTGCAACATCTCGTTGTCAAAGAGATCGAAGACGGTGAAGCAGGTCGCTATAGGCAAGGGAACGTTCTAATTACTGGATCCAGTCATAGGCCGCCAGAGGCCTATGAAGTTCCCAATCTTATGCGTGATTTGTTAAATTGGATAAAAAAAAATGAGAAAAAAAAGCACCCGGTTGAATTAGCAGCCTTAGTCCATCATAAACTAGTCAACATACATCCTTTTACGGATGGAAACGGACGTACGGCGAGACTCTTTATGAACCTGATGCTTATGCAAAAGGGATATCCAATGGTCGTCATTCTAAAGAACGACCGAAAAAAATACTATCGAGCCTTAGAAAAGGCCGATCGAGGAAAAACAGACGACATCGAGAAGTTTATTGCACAAGCCGTAGAGAGATCTATAAATATCTACATTCGGGCTATCCAGTCCGGAGCAAGTGCAAAAGAAAAGCTGGTCAGGCTTTCGGAATTGGCAAAAGGAACTAGGTATTCAGAAAAATATCTAAATCTTTTGTCTCGCTCTGGGAAGCTCGAAGCACACAAAGAAGGCCGCGTATGGCTTTCAAGCAAAAGAGCGCTTGAGGAATATATTCAAAGAAGAGAAAGAAAGCGTTAAATCTACTTCGCCCCAGGTTTTGCTTCGTCGGCGGGCTTTTTTGGATACTTCGGGTTGTTTTCAAAATGCCGGATGGCTTTCGTTAGATTCTTTTGTACTTCTTCCGCGGAAATGTCCTTGCACTTCTCAAGGGCTTCGACGGTGTCTTTCGGGAAATTTTCATTTTCGTAGTGTGCTTGAACGCCTTTGATTTCGCGGGCGATTTCATTTGTCAGATTTTTCATATTGGTGTCGTCAAGTGCGGGCTTGGGCGTTTCAGCTTTTGGATCGGCCTCGCTATCATTGAATTCTAAAGTCACTCCGTCGCTTTTTGAAACTGAAACCTTGCGATAGATCTCTGTTTTTTCATTGGTCACGTGAACGGTAAAACTCTTACCATTGTTTTTTACAACGCCAAGGCCCTGATCTGTGATGAAGTAAATGACCCTATTGAAGGGAAAAACAAACGGCGTGGCTTTGCCTTCATCATTGTAAAACTTTTCTGTTTTGTGATTTTGATACATGCTGTAGATCGTCTGATGGCATTTGATCACCGCTTTGAGTTCCGTTGCGGGCGAAGCAAAGGTCTGGGTTGACAGGAGTGAAAGCATGCAAATCCATTTTTTCATAGAAACCTCTAGTTTTTGCGGATGATCACGGACTTCATCAACGGGTCCTCATCCGGAAGTTCGAAATCCAAGCAGAATCCCGGTGAAGAAAGCACGGTGAAGTAAAACTGGCTTTTCAGCTTTTGGATGTTCTTCACAAGATCGGCTTGGGTCCATTTTTCATAGTTCGTACAAAATAATAGTAAACCACCTTTACCCAAACAGTAGAGGCAATTCACCAAAAGCTCTTCGTAGTTCTTGCTAATACTAAAAGTGCCATTCTTCGAGCGGCCAAACGATGGCGGGTCGCAGATGATCAAATCAAACTTGCGTTTGCGGCGAGCCGTGCCCTTCAGAAAGATAATACTGTCTTGCAACCAGAACTCATAGATCGGTTTGGGCTTATCGTCCGACATCATGGATTTAAAATCCATCTTCGGGCGTTGACCGGATTCTTCGGGTTTAGGAAGTTCCAGGTCGTTGACTTCAAAATTCTTTTTGCTCCACTCTAAAAAATTATTACTGACATCAACGGTAACAACTTCTTTCGCACCACCCAAAGCCGCATTCACACTAAAGCCGCCGGTGTAAGAAAACAAATTCAGGACGCATTTATCTTTACTGTGTTCGCGCACCCAGCGGCGGTTTTCACGTTGATCCAAAAATAATCCTGGAGAAAGTCCCGTGTCGTTACGGCATTCGTATTTGACGCCATTCTCGGTGGCCATCCACCGATACGGCTCTTTCGCTGGCCACAGGAGCTGCGCATTCGGGTCTTCACCGCGATTGAGCATTTTGCGGACGTAATATTTTTTTTGAAATCTCTGAGTCACACGCTCAAAGCGCTGCAGATCTTTTTCCGTTGGGTCACTGTCTTTGTACCAATAGAACCACAAGTACTCGCCAAACATGTCGACGCGATAAGAGTCGATGTCTTGATGGCTCAAACGGAAGCATTCAGTGGGTTTGCTCATCACATCCAAAAGCCATTGACGCTTTTGAAAAGCTTCGAGAATCATCAACTCTTCTTCTTCGCTATCGATATTGTTTTCAAGTTCTGTGATCCATACGGGAGCTTCGGCTTGAAAGTGATACTGGCGTCCCTTGTAATCAAAAGCGAGAGTGTCGGCGTGCAGGCACAGGCGATAAAAGGCGCTGCCGCCGTGCTCTTTGCAACCCAAAATCGCAATACCACTTTCTTCAGCGTGCAAACGGATTTGATGAGGCTTGCCTGTGGTGGGCTCTGCCATCCACAGATCGTATTTACCAAGAGTTTTTAATTTGGTGAAAGCGGTTTTGGAGTTCGGTGGGCGTCCAGTGACGTTGACGAATTGGCCTTTGTCTTTCTCGATGAAAGATTCGTGTTCGAACCGAGTATGATTGATCTTTCTATCGGTTAAAAACAAATACTTTTTTTGAATAAGATGCTTTTCAAAAAGCGATGCAAGATCCGCAGCCGCCGTTTTATTTTTGGCAAATAGCATAGCGCCGGAAGTTTCCTTGTCGAGTCGATGCACGACCAAAAGATCTTGATGCATTATCTCTGATAAAACTTCGACGAAGCCCTTTTTGCCAATATCCGGTGAATGGGTGTTATAGCCCGCTGGTTTTTGCGTAAAAATGAAATCAGAATGTGAAGAACCCATGCCTCTTAGCGTTACACGGATTTGATTGTGGGTCACGGAGAGATTCAGTAGATTAGATGCACATTTGGAGGTTTCACCTAGATGAAAACACTTACGAAAATCGCAACAATCTTGTTAACAGTTTCTTTTCTATCCGGATGTGGCATGCAATCCATCCCTACGGCCAAGAACCAGGTCGAGGCTTCCTTTGCGGAGATCCAGAACCAGTACAAACGTCGAGCTGATTTGATTCCTAATCTTGTGAATGTTGTGAAGGGTTACGCTAAACACGAAGAGCAAACTTTGACAAGCGTCATTGAGGCGCGTGCGAAAGCCACTCAAGTGACCATTGATCCGAGTCACCTCACTCCGGAGAAGTTGAAAGAGTACCAAGCAGCACAAAGCGGAGTTTCTCAAGCCTTGGGACGTTTGATGGTGGTGTCTGAGCAATATCCAAACCTGAAAGCGGACACTCAGTTCCGCGATTTGCAAGCGCAACTCGAAGGCACTGAGAATCGCATCACAGTGGCGCGACAAAGATACATTCAATCTGTGCAAGAGTTTAACAACCTCGTGACTGTTCCGCCGACAAGTTGGACGAACTCGATCTTGTATCACCACGAAAAGATGCCTCAATGGGAGGTCGCTGAGGACGAAAAAGGTAAAGTCGAGAAGCCACCACAGGTGAACTTCTAAGGTCTTATCAACAATGACTCGCTGGCTGTTTGCCTTTTTACTTTTCTTCGCGAGCTGGGCCCAGGCGGAATTTAAAGTTCCGGCGCTGACGGGTCCGGTGATGGATCAAGTGGGCGTGTTGCGCCCGCAAGATCGCCGCGAATTGGAATCGGTCATTCGCGATTACAACAGCCAAGGCAAAGCGCAGATTCAGATTCTCATCATCGATTCCTTGCAGGATCTGACGATCGAAGAAGCTTCCATCAAGATTACAGATGCATGGAAGCTCGGCACTGCCAAACAAGACAATGGAATTTTATTTTTAATTGCGCCGAACGAGCGCAAACTTCGTATCGAAGTTGGGCAAGGGCTTGAGGGGACCTTGCCCGACGTTATTGCCAAGCGAATTATTTCCGATACTGTGATTCCGCTTTTCAAGGCCCGCAATCTTTCTGCGGGCGTGATGGTGGGCACGTATCAGATTATTAAATACGTCGACCAAGAATATGCTGATCAGCATTTGGCGCAGCCGGAGCCTCCACCGCAGAAGAGCATTCCAGGTTGGGTGATTATTGTTATTCTTTTGTTGCTTCTGTTCATTGGCCGCTTTTTGCCAGCTTCTTCGTTCCGTGGCCGCGGTGGTGGTGGTTGGGGCGGGGGAGGATTCGGAGGCGGCGGCTTTGGCGGAGGCGGCGGTGGTGGCTGGTCCGGCGGGGGCGGCGGTTTCAGTGGAGGCGGAGCTTCGGGCTCTTGGTAATTTATGAATCGGAAATGGGTCACAAAATATATCTCTGAAGAGCAAGCTATCGAAATCAGCCAAGCGGTGCAAAAAGCGGAGCTTGGAACAAGTGGTGACATCGTGCCGATGATTGTTCGTCGCAGCTCCGCGGTTCGTCATGTGCCGGTGGTGTTGGGGCTCTGTTTTGCGCTCGCTTTCTTGGGCATTGAGATGTTGGGAATTAACGGCTGGTACTTTAGTGATTTTTTACCTTTCCTCATGGGTCATTGGGCGTATCAAGTGGGCTTCTTGCTAGTGCTGCTAGCGCTGGCATGGTGGCTGTCGCATCTGCATTTCGTGCAGAGATTTTTAACTTCCGATGAAGATGAAAAAGAGCAGGTGGAAAAGCGCGCGCAGTTGGAGTTTTTCCTGCACCGATTGAACCGCACTCATAAAAAAACCGCGGTCTTGATTTTCATTTCTGTGATGGAGCGACGGGCGGTTATTTTGGCAGACGAGGGTATTGCCAAGGTTCTCCCGCCGCAGACCTGGGAAGAGGTTCTGAAGCCGCTGACCGGCCTACTCCGCAACGGAGAGTGGTCCAAAGGCTTTACCGACGCCATTTCCCGCAGCGGGGAGCTCTTAAAGCAGCATTTTCCAGAGTCCGCAGCTCATGCCAACGAAATCAGCAATCAGCTCATTATTAAAGAGTAAATCCTGCGCCGCATAGCTTCTTTCCCCGGCGCACAAGATGCGTTAGGTTGATGACGTTTATTCCCAAAGGCGGCCGTAGCTCAGCTGGATAGAGTACTTGGCTTCGAACCAAGGTGTCGGGAGTTCGAATCTCTCCGGCCGCACCAAAATTTTGCGCAAGCAAAATTTTCCTCTAGATCTCTACATTCTCTATATCTCTGGGCCCGCAATTCTAATCTCACCCAGGTTGGCGCAAAAAGAGAATGTAGACATTAGAGATATAGAAGAGAAAATAGATTTATTAGAAGAACTAACGAACTATGAATAGCACATCCTTACCTCTATTTTTCTCAGCAGACTGGCTAAACTATGCATTTGCGGCTTTTTTTTTCATAGGCTTCCTATTTGAAGGGTTGAGCCTTTTTTTCGCGAACACCCACTATCTCAAATACCTCCCAACCATCGTGAAATTCTCGGCAGGCATGAACTTCAAAACCGGCCCGCTCGACTCGGCGGCGAAGAATCAACTGCGCGATATCGTCACCAAACAAAGCTTCCAAGAAGATGGAAAGGCGCTGTGGATTTGCATGGCTCAGTCCGGTGCTTTTTTTATGATAGGGTGGCGTGGGGCCGTTTTACCGACGAAGTGGAATTTAAGTGAAAATGGACGGAGAGTCGATTCGATTGAAATTAAGATGCCTTGGATGTCGCTCGTCATGTGGACATGGCTCTTGATTTTTGTTTGGCGATACCAAGAGCCGGTGATCGGCTTCATTGTCACTGGGGCTTGTCTGCTCGCTTATGTACTAAGTTGGGCGAACCTGCAAATTGTGAATAATACGGAACTTAAGTTATTGACGAAACATCTTTTGGAGTGGCCGAAGAAGTAATATGGAAAACCCCGCTTTAATTTTATATCGAATGAAAAAGGTTTACACCTATGACGCCAATAAAAATAAAATGTTCTGAAGACCAAAAGGATATTGAAAAGGTTATGTCCATAGTCGCCACTTTTGGAGGCGGCCCCAAAGATCTTTTAGCAATTCGTGAATATATATCCAATGAACTCAAAGAATTGGGCGAAAATCGGCTGTTATATTTATTGGAAGATCATTCAAGAACTATCGGTATGGTTCAGCTGATTCTCAAAAATGCTGATAACGATCCACAGCTCGCAAACGGAAAAAACGTAGCACATGTGCATTCACTGCAAATTTCAAAAGATCTGCATCGAAATGGTTTTGGAAATTTTATTATGCAACAATTGGAAGAAGAGGCGGTTCGATTAGGACTGGATCAGTTAACTCTCGGAGTTGATGGGGATAATGAAAAGGCCCTCGGCCTCTATAAAAAGCTTGGCTATACGCTTTTGAAAGAGGCTGAAGGAAGATCCCCGGACGTCAAACTTTTCTATATGCAAAAACGTTTGAATTAATTATTGCACTGAGTAATCAAGTATGGGAATTCGTAGCTGGGATAGAAGCAATCAATCTGAAAATTTAAGGATCTTTGAGATTTTTAAGAAAGCTTATGAAGTTGAAGCGGATCTTCTCGGCGTTTCAAGACATCTGTTTTTTCCGCTTCAATTGGCTTTAGACGATCTTAAAAATACCTTAGATGAGGTATGGGTTCTAGACATCAGCGGAACCTTGGCTGGTGCCATATTCCTTGAAAAATCGCAGGATTCAATCACGATTAGTAACCTTGTTGTGGATCCGAAATTTTTTCGCCAGGGCATTGCGAAGTCCTTAATTACACTTATTCTAAAAAGTTATCCAAATTTGGAATTTTTTGTCAGAACCGGTGCTCTGAATTTTCCCGCAATTCAGTTGTATCAGAAATTTCAATTTCTTCATGTTAGTGAAGAAACTGTCGAGCACAATATACGAATACTCAAACTCAAACGCCACAGACATGAATGCTGCTAGTCATCGAGATCAATGGTCAATAAAACTTTTTGAGTTTTGCCCACTTTTGCGAGTGGGCTTATCATTCGGAATACAGGGTCCCATATCCCGAATACAAATCACAAAAAACTATTCCATTTTCTTCAGATTGATACAGTCAACGGTATTGCTTGTTGTTGTTTTTTGCGGGAACAAGCCAAAGGCGTAAATGCTGACATATTCGTTATAGATGTTCTCAACATAGAATTGGTCCAAACCAGTTTCATTAAAGTTGATCACGCGAACTTTTTGGTCAACGGTCGAACCATGGGATGAGGATCCGCCGCCGACTTCCGGTGCATTCGCCATCCTTGTCATTTTATGTTTTTCAGACTTATCGATAGAAATGTTAAGGCCATTTTGCACAAGATGAATGTTGCAGCCCGAGTCGGCATCACAAGTACCGCCATTAATAAATTCACTGTTCATTTGGCCATTGACGTAAACAGAAATATTAAAGTCAACACTGGTTCCGTTCATTGCATTGCTGATATTTCTGAGCTCAACGACACATTCGCCAGCTGTTTCAGTCACCGTTTTTTTATTATAGGAAAGGCGGCTGTAGGTTCGCAGAGTCCCTTTGTAACGGGCCACATCGGCCTTGCCACTAAGATGAGGAATTTGTCCTATAATCGCGCTGAGGCCGCTGTTGATCGGTAAGAGACCGCCGCTGCCGATGTCGCCAACACCTGCAAAGCTTGAAAGGCTGACAGAGATACCTGCCATCAAAATGATTTTATTCAGGATCGTTTTCATAGTGTTCTCCTAATTTGCCACGAGATTGTGTCCTAAACGGGGAAGGTCTTGTACTCGGGTACTGTTTGTCGGTGCAACCCCTGTGCCCACGAGCATTTTAGATTTTTTAGAGTGGTGTCAGAGGCTTAGCGGGCGTCCAGTGTATTGACGCCGGAACCCTAGTCTGTAGAGGCGTTTGGCAGGGACGCTTTTTTGGGTCCTTGTGTGCAAATGCTCTCAAGTTTCGCCTTTACAAAGGCCGAGGGGTGTTGATGAAATTCACTCATGACAAACGCATCCAAACCTCAGCTTAAAAGGTATCTTGATATCCATCATTTTCTGCAGGATCTCTATGAGTATCGCAAAAGAACCGAAGACGGTTTTTCCTACGAAACTTGGTCTCAGGAGCTTGATTTCACCAATCGATCTTTTTTACGCCAAGTGGTCACTGGCCGGCGCAGCCTGACGACCGAGACCGCCGAGCTTCTGAAAAAGCGGCTTCATTTCGAAACTAGTGATAAAGATTATTTTGATCTGCTCATACGTTACTCTCGGGCCACTAACCATAAAGAAAAAGAAGTGTTGGGCCAGCAGATGATGAAAATTTTAAAAAGTGAAAGCTCTCAATGCGAAATTGGCGACTATCATGCATTCATCTCGAAGCCACTGCATCCTCAGGTTCAAACGTTGCTGAGCTTTGTCGATATTCCAAAAACCCCAGAAAACTTAGCTAGAATTTTGAATAAGGATTTGGCAGATGTAGAAGAAGCGCTCTTGCTTCTGCAAAAAATAAAGATGGCAGAGAAAGACGAATTTGGAGAATGGCGAGCTGTCGTACGATCTTTTAAAGTGAGCGATAAATTAGGCAGTCAGGCTTTGTTGCAGTATCATCGCGAAGCCTTGGGCGAGGCCATCGAGGCCAGCAAGCTGCCGCCCTCTGAGCGGCGTTATCGCAGCCTGCTTTTACCGCTGAACCCAGATGAATTCGCAGTTTTTTTAAGTGAGTTCAACGATTTTGCAGAACGCATGAAGCGCAAGTTCGACATTGATGATTTCCGTGGCCGGAAACTGCATCAAGTGAATTTAAATATTTACAGCGTTTCGGAATCTGCAGTGCCTTAAAAACAAGACATTGAATTAAAAAGTTTATTGTTCGCTGGAGTTTTCGTTGTTGTGCAAGTGCTGTAGGTCTTGCCGATGTTGATTGAATCGTTTCGATCCCATTTCAAAAGCTGGGGGTGCCAGGTTCCGTAATTACAGCGAATCCACACGTCGATTCCTTCGAGACGAGTCCAAACGAGTGGGTAGGGTCCTTGCCAATTATCAGGCATCAGGTCCACCTGTTTTGCAGGATCTCCGTCCGTCAAGTCCATAGCGGCAAATTTGTAGCCATCCACACTGGGAGGGCAAACAGTTACGGTATCCGCGAAAGATATCGAAGAGCAAAATAGAAAAAATGCGAAAAGGGCATTGGTCATATGTCTTTTGAAAGATTAGTAGAGGAAGGTGGAGTTGTCGAGAAAAGTCTCCTCGGGGGTTTCTTTTGCGGAAAGTCGTTTTGACTACGGCATCTTGACAAGATGGGGGCGCGAGCCCACTGTTTCCTTATGCGGAAGATGACTCTTTTTGTTTTATTGTTCTCATTTTACTTCTTGATTGGTGCTGAAGCCAAAGCAAGCACTTCCTATTTTTCTTCCGATGTCACTCAAACGGACTTCAATTCGAAAAGTACACTGAGAGCCGATGATTTCCTAAAAGGTTCGGTTGTTTCGAATCTGGACTCTTGGCATCCGATGACCTTCTTCCTTCCTCCGTCCGTATTTAGTTTGTCAGGGGCTGTTCTTGGTTTGTTTTTCCTTGAGCGCTCTTATCTTGCCTCTGACATTCGCTATCTCTTTCTTAAATCTGGTTTAAGTCCGCCGATTCGGCTTTCTTAGTTTTGTTCGCTAAAAATTTTTTTTGATCTAAGAAAGGATAAATTTATGAATTTATTAAGGTCTGCTCTTGCATTTTTTCTTCCCGTTATTGTTGCGCTTCCGGTTTTTGCTGGAGCCATCTCTTTGACTAAGTCTGATTTTTCAGCGGCGAAAGAGGTGCATAGCGGAAATAACATCTTGATAACGGCTGATTTCAGCCCTGCTGGAGAGTCAAAAGTGAAAACCTTGAACCAACATGTTGGACAAGATATCGAGTTCAACATCGGAGGAGAAACTCATCGTTTCAAACTTCGTGTGGCGATTGAAGGTCATCAATTGCAGATGGGGCCTTTTACTGCAGAAACGGCAAAGAAAGTTGTTCGAGAGATTAATAGCCAATAAAACTCTTTGAGTTTTGCCCACTTTTGCGAGTGGGCTTTTTTAACTCCTAAGGCCCTCCTACTAGCCAAAAGATACGAAGAAAAAGGCTCAAGAAATCAGCGAACGAAAACCTGTGCGGTGTAGGCTCCGTTATCGGTGGAGTCGCTACAGACGCTGCGGAAATGGAAGGTGGTGGCGGTACCGGTGGTCATGACTTTCCAAGTGGGTTTAAGGCCTGAGGCATTGTTGTCTGCATTCGCCCAGGGGGGATTGCTCCAGTCGCAGACACTGGGATGCGAGGTCCATGTGCCACTGTTAAGGTAATAAGAACTGCCTGACGTATTTTCGACGACGTACGGGCACTGCATGATCGTCGTTGTACGAGTGAAAATAACTTTGGATTCGGTGAAAGATATTTTGGTACCGGTGACAGTGAAGTTATTTAAAGTTCCACCGCACCCTTGTCCTTTGTTAGTTCCTGAAATAGTGTCCGATGCGTCAATTGTGGGAGAGGTGGAGGTCACCAAGTTACTATTTAAACGAGTCCATCCCCCACCGTCGGTGCTCATATCACAAGTTGTAGAGACTTTAGCTCCGGCCACGAGCAGATCATAGCTGCCGTCGTTAGTGCAGCCAGCATTGTAATGGGCCAGGCAAGTGGCGCGCGCAATTCCGCATTTGTTCCAAAATGCGAATGGTATAACACCGGGACTTGCCGTGGAAGCCATTAGCAAAATGGCTGTCATAACTAGAGACGTCCTGAAAGAATGAGCCATACTTTATATTATCACCATATCCACGATTTGCAACTTTTGATCCCGCTGCGAGACCACCCAGAGCCCAATAGCTAAATGCCGCGTTGTCTGCTTCCGGTTTTTTGCCGGAAACATCTCTTTGACCAGATCTGATTTTTCAGCGGCAAAAGAGGTGCGTAATGGAAATAATATTCTGCGGGCTAGACTCCTGCGTCGGCTGCGATGTATGTTTTTAACATGAGCTTTTCCATAGTGAATCCATACGTTTTGATTTTGCTTGTATCTATTTTGACCAAGTCCGCATTCGCGACCAATGTGCTCTATGCGATTGATAAGCAAGATAAATCAGTCTTTCCAGATCGATCTCACAAAAATACCTCTGTGGTCGAAACCTATCGTCAGAGTGGAACTCTTCAAAGTTCGAAATCAAAGAATTCTGCAATGGCTGAGTTTGCATTCGATCAACAGATCTCATTCAATGGTTCGAATTTAAAAATCATGTGGAAACCAAAATTCTTCACTCAGAATATGACGAGGGCTGGTAAGCAGTTTAAATTTTCCGATACAACTCTTCTACCTTCGGCAAAACTGTCAGCGACAGTCAATTGTAAGACGAAGAAAGTCACCGAGAAATCTGGCTTTCAAGAGGCCATCAGTAAAATTGAAAAAGTAAAACCTCCCGGAGAAGAACGAGATTATCTGACCTCCTCACTGTCTGCCTTGATAGATTCGGCGAGTGAAGCATGCGGAGGAGGTGCCGGGGGCCTCATTGATCTGCACAAGGTTGTCGGCAAAAAGCCAGGTTATAAGTGGACAGAGGCTGTTCCAATGCCAGGTCAAGCAAACGCTAAAACTAACATTGAGTTTTTAGGTTGGCATAAGAAAGAAGAACAAAAGTTTGCGGTGTTGCACGGACGCTTCGACTCAATTAGAAGAATAACCCAGGGTGGCCAGAATCTGCCTCTGCATGTGAGCATCGAGCAATTCGTGCTTGTATCCTCAGATCGGCGAAAAATTCTTAAAGACATTACAGTGGAGCAAGTTGCTGCAGGCTCTCGGGAACATGCGATGTCTGGGAAGATTAAGACGAATGCGACGACGGAAATTGTTAGTTGGCAATAGTCTGAACATTGCCTGGATGTAATTTGCGATATCTGATTGGGCCGAATAATATTTGCGGAAATATTTGAGGTCTTATGATCAGTCTACCTAAATTAAACGTGAATTATTGGATGATGATGCTCTTATGTACAACTATGGGGGAGCTCATCGGGAATCTTTTGTCGCGCAATCTGGAGCTGGGTTACACTCAAGGGGCCGTTTTAGATGTTTGCGTTTTCGCGGCCGTGATTGCTCTGGTTATCGCTTTCAAAATTCAACATGAAATATTTTATTGGCTTTTGATTTTGATGGGTAATATCGGCGGCACGAACTTGGCTGATTGGGTCACACTGGATCCCCTGGAGAGTGATAAGACTTGGGGGCTTCTCCAACCACTTCAGTTAGGAACAAAGATCGGTTCGTTGGCGGTTCTTGCTTCGCTTATTTTAATTTTGCTGGTCCGGTGGCTCATCGTCAAACAGAAGGGCGAGAGAAATCTCTTCAGCGCTGTTTTCTATTGGGTGGCGATTTTGCTCAGCAGTACCTTCGGAACCACGAGCGGCGATTTTATTACCAACGACACGCCCCTGGGAGCCCTCTGGGGAAGCGTCGCTTTGCTGGTCACATTGTCTCTTGTGTTTGGTGCCTTTAAAGCAAAGCGTTGCAGTGCTGCGACGGCATACTGGTCCGCTCTGGTATTAATGCATCCAGTGGGAGCGACGATTGGAAATTGGGTGAGCAAGCCGATCGGTTTGAATCTGGGGAATGTCTACACAAATATCGTGATGATTGTGATGTTCATGACTCTATTTGTCTTTAACTCCCGTAAAGAGAGTATGAGCTTGGATGCTTCTGAGGCGTCTAATATTTGATACATTAATATAGAGGTCACTGAAGTTTTCATAAAAATGGCCTATGATAAGCAGGTCTATTTTTCATTATTCTCCATCCATCGTCGGACGTATGAAGCCTGTTGATGGATCGGAAACGTTAAAAATTTGTCATATTGACTTTTTATCCAATATTGGTATATATTACCAATATGAAGGCCCATCTTGTTCGGCACGAAAAGTTCATAGTTCGCAGACGGTATCTCATTGAGATTACAGTTCACCAAGTTCCAAAGTCGATAAGCTATAAAGATGGGCTCAAATGGGGACTCATTTGCATAGATAGAACAAATGGAAAAAAAGTTCTCATGGACAATCATCATCCAAAGGGTCCTCATATTCATATCGATGAAGAAGAATTGCCTTACGAATTTTTAGATTTAGATCGTTTGGTGATGGATTTTAGAAGCCTTATCAGCGAGCACATGGGAGTACAAATATGAAAAAACTCGTAGTATCATGCAAAACACCCGAACAGGTTTTTGAAGATTTCAAAAAGGCTGCCAAAAAAGTACGAAGTGGAAAAGTCAAAGGTGAAACCCACTACGAAGTTAGCTTTGACAACAAAGCAGATTTTAATCGCTTTGTTAGAAATATCCCCGTACTTTCAGCAATCATTATATTCAAACCTCGTTCTGTATATGAATTGGCAAAACTTACGGACACTGATGTTTCAAATTTAAATAAAATTATTCAATTTTTCGAAGAAATTGGCGTGATCAAAATTACAATGGCCCAAGTTGGCGGTCGTAAAGTGAAACAGCCACAAGTGGAATATGATGAAGTGACTTTCCGCCTTGCAGCTTGAATATAATAATTATGGTTACCTATGATCTGATGTCCTGGAGTTCTGCTCGACAAAGCGCACCTTAGCGTAGCGAGCTGTGAGCAAAATCATTTCTCTGTTGAACACTTCAAAGGCAGAGAGTACTTTTCAGCCTATGCTTGAACTTAAAGACTTTTATTTCCTTCGTCATGGTGAAACCAACTGGAACCTCGAACATCGAGGTATGGGTCAGCAAGATATTCCCTTGAACGAAAGGGGCGAATCTCAAGCGTTGCAGGCCGCTCATATTCTGAAGGCCGAACCGATAAAAACTATTTGCCACAGTCCTCTCGTGAGAGCCAAACGAACAGCACAAGTCATTTCTCAGAAAACGGGAGCCCCTTTGATCGAAGTCCCTGAGCTCATTGAATGCTGCTGGGGTGAAAGAGAAGGGCAGATTAAAGGAAAGTGGACCGAGGATTGGATTGCTGGCGCGAATATTCCGGGTGCTGAGTCTTATGAAGATTTCCTTTTGCGAGCATTGCACGGTTTGAATAGGGCTTTGTCAAATGAGGGACCGGTTCTTATCGTGTCCCATGGCGGAGTGTTTTTTTGGGGAGTGCAAAAGTTTGCTCAACTGGGCGCACGCTATGATCTGAGAAACTGTGTTCCTGTGCTCTTGCGGGCTCCGAGTTCGGCGTCTTTACCATGGGGGATCACTGCGATCGAGCCTGAGTAGGTCGATAACGCAGCACTTATTGTGAGCCGCGGAAATTTTTCGAAAAAATTTGGTCTTGGAATGAGGTCGGTCCATGAGATAGTCTCCGTTTAGGAGTTAGCGGATGAGTTTAAACATCATAAACAGGAATTCAAAGATTGTTGTGATTGGAACCAGCGGTGCTGGCAAAACTACAGTTGCCCGCACACTAGCTAGAAAATTTTGTCTTAAAGACATTGAATTAGATGCGCTTTTTTGGGAACCCAATTGGACCGAGACTTCGCCAGAGATTTTTCGATCACGTGTTTCTCAGGCAATCAGTGAATCACCAAGTTGGATTGCGCATGGAAATTATAGTAAAGTCCGCGATCTGATATGGTCGAATGCTTCAGTTCTTATATGGTTGGATTTTCCAAGATCAATTGTGCTTTGGCGGGTGATTAAACGGTCCATGCTTCGCATTTTTAAAAGAGAAATTCTATGGGCAGGTAACCGTGAATCATTTCGTAAGACGTTTTTCAGTCGCGATTCAATAATTCTTTATACCTGGCGAAGACATCCAATGTTCAGGCAATGGTACTCTGAGCTAATTACCTCAAGCGAAGCTTCTCACTTGAAAGTATTGAAGTTCAGTCACCCCAACGAACTTAGTCAATTTCTTGAACAGCTTGGTGAATGAAACAAGTTTTATATCAGTAAGTGTTCACAAATGTTTTGGACAGATAAAACAGAATACTCTAAACTCCTGCAATGCATCCTTTTAAAGAAAAAATACGAAACGCACTTGTTACTACTTTAAAGAATGATCCTCGAGCTCTAGCCGCATGGGAAGCAGGATCTGCAGCAAATGGAACGTCGGATTCTTTCTCGGATTTAGATTTGATGATTGTCGGGCAGGAAGATATTGATGGACTTTTTGCTGAGATCGAGACGGCGCTTAATCAAACGTCGCGAGTGTCTCATCGCTACATTGAGCCAAAAAGCTTGTGGCCCGACTGTTACTCACGAATCTATTTTTTAGAAGGTGCTCCCAAGCACTTCTTTGTCGATGTAGGAATTGTTTTACATACAGCAAAGGAACCCATTTCTGAAGTTCTTCAGGTAGAGCGTCATGGCAGACCAGTCATCCATTTCGATAAAACGGGTGTTGTGAACCCCCGAGGTGTGGATTCTGTGGCATTTAATCTGAAGCTTAAAAAGCGCCTAAATGAGATTGAATCCGCATTTCCAATTTATAAAACGGAAGTCTTCAAGGAAATCGACCGCGGCCACTTTATCGATGCCTATGCCTTTTATTTTTCTGGCATCATCAAGCCACTCGTGGAGCTTTTAGGAATGATGCATAGACCATTTCGGTTTGATTTTGGCCTTCGTTATATACATAAGACCTTCCCTGAAACAGAGCAAAGAGCGATTGAGACGTTGCTGCAAATTCAAAGTTTGAAAGATCTGGGAGAAAAAACCCGAGCGGCTGAGTTGCTTTTTGATAAAGTGAAAATCCAAGTTCACGAAAAATTGAATGTTTAAACCCTAACATCGTACTTAACCTTTGGTTAAAATATGTTCCCACCCATCGAACCATTTAAAACAGGTCATCTTCAAGTCGACAATAGCCATTCCATATATTGGGAGGCCTCCGGAAATCCCTCGGGAAAGCCCGCCATCTTTTTGCATGGTGGACCGGGTGCCGGAGGGCTGAAGGGTTATCGCAAGATGTTTGATCCTGAAAAGTATCTCATCTTGTATTTGGATCAACGAGGATGTGGAAACAGCCGCCCCCTCGCGCATGAGAGTCGAGATCTCTCCTCGAACCACACGCAAGCCTTGATTGGCGACATCGAAACTCTTCGTGAGCATCTGGGCATTAAGCAATGGCTCGTCACCGGAGGTTCGTGGGGCACAACGTTAGCGTTCGCATATGCACAAGCGCATACACAGCGAGTGACCGGACTCGTGCTTTCTTCGATCACAACAACATCAAAAGAAGAAGTCCAATGGATTACCGAAGACGTTGGAGCTCTCTTCCCACAGCAATGGGATGAGTTCGCGGCGGTTGTCAAAGATTTTAAGGGAGAAAGACTCGTTGATCGATACTATCAAGCCATCACAAGCGTCGATCCCGGTGTGAGAGCAATGGCGGCCGAGGCCTGGTGTAAATGGGAAGACACACATGTCTCTTTAGATCCAAATTGGAAACTAAGTTTGAGTATCGCCGATGCGGGATTCAAGCTTCTCTTTGCGACCTTGGTGATCCATTACTGGAAACACGCAGGCTTTTTGTCTGACACTCCTATATTGGACAGAATGTCGATTCTAGCGAAAATTCCCGGAGTTCTTCTGCATGGAAGATACGATGTTAGTTCGCCATTGCGAACAGCTTGGGAGCTGCATAAAAGATGGCCCGGTAGTCGGCTCGTGGTTATCGAAAGTGAAGGGCATGGTGGGCCTCAAATGAGTGAAGAAATGTGCCGCGCTATTTCAGCGTTCGCTGAGTGCGGCCATGGCAGCCTGTGAACAAAAAATGGCTATTTCAAAAAAGTCTTTTGATTTCTTTACAACGGAAAATTCCCTTCGTATTGTTTTAAAGTAAACAACTTGTAAAGGAACTTTTATGACAAAAACAATTCTTGCCGGCCTCTTAGTTATTCTATCCACGTCATCCGTGTTCGCGAAAGAATATCGTTGTTCATCGGAAAATTCAGATTTCAAAACGGCGGCTCATTTCGATTCCACTCAGCCATTGTTTCAAAACTTCGTCACTGTTTTGAATCCTGACGGGTCGACGAAGTGGGCGGTGAATGAAGATATCATTCTTCCGACAATGGTTTGCGGAGTGAATCTCAATTTTGCGGTCGATTGTAAAGTCACTACGGACCGTGACGTCTTAACCGGTTATGCCTTTGCTTTCGAATGCGCCCAACAAAAAATTCGTGGAGAGTTCGTGGTAGACTCGGCGGGCACCGGCGACTTTCATTGCAATGACGAGCCATCGACTCAGTTCGAAAACTGTGTGGTGCAATAGATTTCGATAATCTAAAGGAGACTCAATGAGCTTAGTGAAGTTCAGTGGTTTGCATGCAATTCTGCTCTTCGCGGTTTCCCACGCATTGGCCCAGGAAGTCTCCTCAGAGTTTCTCGGAAAGACAAAATCTGGCACGATCAATCTCAAAAGAATCTCCGAGTGTTGTACAAGTGGACGGACCACCGATAGTGCGGAGCTAGTTTTTTCTCCAGATCAAGGTGGTCCCGCTGAAGTAACTAAAGAAGTCGAAGCCGGGGGGATTAGTGGGGAGCAGGGGGGATTTTCTTACGAGGCTATTTACAATAAAGATAAAATATTTTTTCTTTCACGTTTTAAGTATGAAAAATTTGAGCATCTTGAAGCAACGTTTTGGAAATGGGACGATCAAACTGCGAAATTCACTCCAATGAGTGTAAGAAAAGAAGCGCTCGAGGCTAAGATCAACGATCATTTACCTCCGGAAAAAGTCTATGCGGAGATCGACCCCCTGATCAAAGAGGGACGCATTGAAGCGGCTTGGTGGTTGGCGCGGAAGCTTCGAAAAGAAAATTACCCCGATGCCTTTCGGACCACGAGTATTGAATTCGAAACAAATTCGGGGCCTGAGCTTCACAAGGCTTTATTTGTGAAAGTGCGAGACCAAGCTTTGGTGAATTTAAAAGCGGGTGATAAAAAGCAAGCCGGAAACTCGATCTGCCGTTTTCTCGTGGTACCAGATCCCGTTTCTTATACTAATGGATCGGAAGATTCCGATCCTTGTGGCATCGCCAAAATCACGCCGCCTCCTCGCCCGCTCAACGAACCTGCTTTTTATAGATCCAATTTGGGGACCTGCTTGGCTTCCTTCGGTGACTTTCAATTGGTCCGCACGCCAAGTAATATCGGTTTGATCAATGATTTGGGTTATATTCTCAACGAGTCCGGATATCATCGTGAGGCTGTACAGGTTCTGCGCTCGGTTGTCGAAGCTTCTCCAAATCGAAGTGTCGCGCGCTTAAATTTGGCGGAAGCTTATGGTGCTTTAGGGGATACTAAAAATGCCAACAAACAATACGAAAAATATTTTGCTAAGCTTGGGCCTAAAGAGAAAGCGAAAGTTCCTGCCTCGCGAGAGTGGACCAATGATGAAAGTCCGAAGGAATGTGCCAAATTCCATAAAGTTCAAGTCTTAGTTGAGAAGAAGACCGATGCACAAAAAGTCAAAAAAGCTTTAGATGATTATTTTGTGGCCGGCGGCTCACCCGAAATGTTTGTGCCGCTCCAAAAGGAGTCCGAAGAGGAGGACTCCTACTCATTCGACGTCAACGCAACCAAACCGTTGGCAGGGTTTCTCATACACGCTGGTTACATTGATTTGGCCGAACCGTACTTTAAAACGGTGGATTCCGGAGATATGTGGGACTATGTGCAGAAGGCTCTCTATGATGAAAAGAAAAGACCGCAAATGCTTCAAGTCTTGGATCGTGTGGACGAGAAATTTCTGTCAGCCTCCGCAATCGAATATCTCGTGCTCATTGACAATGCTGAGCCCTTTTTGAAAAAACATCACAAATATATCGCCGCTCACTTTACGGACTCCATCCTCAAACAGTACGACAATATGAAGCATCGTGGATCTGGGAGGCCCCAACTCAATCTGGTGAAAGAGTTGCTTCAAGATATTCCTGTTGGTACGGCCACCGAAATGCTCTTCAGGTCCGTCCGAGATAAGAATCCAGAGTTGGTCTCATTCTTTTTGGACAAAGGGGCTCTCGTCAATGGCTTCGATTTCAATTTCTATCCCTATTCCCAAACACCATTGGATATCGCCAGCAGCGAAGAGATCAAAAAAATTCTGAAAAATCGCGGCGGCAAAAGTATCACTGAACTGGGCCCTATGATGGAGCTTAAGAACTCCCCTCAAAGGAAGCTTTTCGAGTCCCTGCCAGAAAAAATGCGCGCCGAGGTAGCGCGCATTTTGGAACTAAAAGCGACGGAGTAAACGACCTAACTTTGACCTAGACCAATGTTTTAAAAATCCAAAGCCCTTTTAAAGTTCGTCCCTACTGCCGTTCAGATTCAACCACAACACGTTAACAGCAATGCCAGAATCAGGATTAAAAGCTTAAGTATTCTCCTATTAAACCGAAAAGTACTTGCTAGGTGACTTTTCATAGAGTGCCTCCTTAACAGGGAGCCTCTCGTCCTAAAATGCGGTCCCTCTGGGGCCGTTTTTGTTTTTTGCAAATGTCGTGACAGGCTCATGGGAAGTAGAAAGACCGCAGGGGGCGCCAGCTGTCCATGAATCGGAATCGAATTCCGAGATCTAGCATTTAGTAGGAACCTGCTTGTAAAAATCCTTTTGCCCTACAATCATTTGAATATTGACCATCCAAAATGGAAGGCTATTCTCAGAGAGATGAGAAAAATATGCTAACCATTCTCAGCAGCATCTCTTGGTCTGGAATTCTTTATATCATTGCGGCTGCTTTTTTCATTGGAGCCTTATTTAACCGCCATTATAGACGTGTGATAGCGCTCATCGGTCTGATAGTTTTATTGTTCACAATGACTTTAAGAATGTTGCTTGCTGCTGGTGGTAATAACTTCTCATTTTATGTTGAGCCCGATGGGAATGCACGGTGGGTCGATCGCCTTGTCGATGAAGGCGATTTGGCTATTTTAGGAAGCTTTGCGATTCGTTGGACAGGATTCGGTCGCGAGCCCGCGGTAGAAGCGCTGCCGGCCTTGATGGCGGATGCCTATCAACGCATGCATCGTGATCAGGGGGAAGCTCCGTCACCACTCATCGCGACTCTTCTCGGCTTACAAAAAGCAGATTCCTTCGACATCATTCAATTCGGCGATTTAAAAAAGACTCAAACAGTCTTAGTTTTTCTGCACGGATGGCCCGGTGGTTTTACATTACCTTGCTGGCAAGTATCGCAGGCTGCTGTCAAAGTGAACGCCGTCACAGTTTGTCCATCCATGCACTGGGGTGCTGATTGGAGGTCTCCTGAAGGAATGCGGATCATTGAACGAACTCTTTCGCAGTTGAAAGATGCGGGAGCGAAGCGCATTTATTTAGCCGGTCTCTCCAATGGCGCTCTCGGAGCCGCTGAGTTTGCGGCAAAAAACAAAGCGGGTCTACAAGGACTTATATTCATTTCCGGAATCAGCAGCGCAACTCCGCTAGTCGCTATTCCGACATTGGTTCTCAATGGAAAAGAGGATCACCGCTCATCGGCGACCCAAGCAAAAAAATACGCGGAAGATGTCGGCGGAAAATATATTGAATTTGACGCTGGACACTTTGCCATGCTGACTCGCGAGACCGAAATGCAAGCGGCTATTTCCTATTGGCTGCAGGCGCAAGAAGATTAACGCAGAGTTTAGGAGCTATCGTGTTTTCAAACACTCTATCTTGTATACACCTTTGTATACGCTTTGTTTTCTAATGGACTTGTCATATCCAAAAAAGCATCGGATGCTTTTTTGGATGAGCGAAAAAGATTTCGCTTTCAACTGGAGGTTTTAAAAAAATGAAATACTTTCTTTATATACTTATACTTTTCGTCGGGTCTTCATCTTTTGCACTGATTGCTCCTCCATATGTCGTTCAGAATGAATTCGAGTCCTCTTTGGGCTTAAATCCGTGTTTCCAAGTAAAGAAAATGGAGTGGGGTTCAGCGCCTGGTAGCAATATGAAAATGATCATTCAAGCTTGTGACAGAACCTCGGGAGAAGCACTGGCGAATTTGATGAACTCTTCTTACTCTGATGAGAGAGTCGATGCCGTCATTGTCGATGCGCAAGGAAATCCCATTGATTTTCCGACCAACTACCATCCGACGGTGGCTCAAGAGATTGCGGACCTCACGAAGGTTTTGGAACCGACCAAGGTATTTTCCCACAGCTATGAGCATTGTGCTATGGGACCCGGCTGCGGCAATGTCGTCGTCGAGTTTAAACCGACCGTCCTCAGAGTCTTTTTCGACGACATCGGCCTGCCAGACGGGAACCATGCATTTTTGGCGGCGGACCTCTTCAGAATATTTTTGAACTCCGGAGGCGAGCACGTTTATGTCAGAACTTATACGGGTTACTAATATTCAATCGAGAGATTATATGACTCGTTTGCTATTCGTCTTGAGCTTGTGTTCGATATTCTCAGTTTCGGCGGTTCAAGCCGCCCCGAAGGGGCGCCATGCCCTAAAAAATGCCGAGTACGAAGTGAGTTATGACGACGGCACTCATGAGCGAGTGCTTTTTAAGAATGGTTCTTTTACTCGAAAAGTTCATGAAACCAATTATACATTTAAAGTCAGTGATAAGCCTATTTTAGTCACAGACAAACACATTGCTTTCCTTGTGGTGGGAGTGAGCAAGGGTGGAACCGGATACTGGGGCACCATTAAGCAAGTGGATTTAAACTCCAACCCTCCTCGAGAGATCGGCAGCTATCCTCAACTCGAGGACCGCGTTGAGGTTCTTGACATGAAAGTGAGTGATAACAAACTCAAAGTCAGCATCAAGAAGCATGGCCCTCAGGATCCGCTCTGCTGTCCCACGGTGAGGGATATAGTCGAGTATCCGATGAAGTGACACTGGCTTATCGTTAGTGTGATTTTGATCATAAGTTGAGATGGGTTTCGGCTTTTGATTTCCGAATTTAGTAAAAAAACGCCTGGGCGGATAAGCGCAGGCTTTTTTCATTATCGCGCTCCGGCGCAAAGCTCTACAGAGAGTTCGGCACTGAGGTTCGCCGGAGTACTGTTATAGCATTCATTGGGAGCATTCGAGCTCGCGCCCGAGCAGAGTCGGGCGGAAAGTTCTGCACTCAAATTTGTTGGTGTGTGTTTGTAACACTCGATCGGCGCAGAGGAAGTAGCGCCTTTACAGAGTTCTACCGAACTCTCTGCGCTCAGATTCGCGGGCGTATTCTTATAACAATCCACCGGCCCTGTCGCACTACCGAGTGCATGCAGTGAGAATGTGGATAAAATCAAAGACAGTGTCAAAGTAGCAAATTTCATTTTTATTTCCCTCATAACTGGTTTCATTTAGACTCCAAGAGTTTGGCTATACAAAATCAGTGCCAGAAGCAGTCGTGTTAATCGAGAGTAGTGGACGATTGACCGCTTTGTTCCTTCGCACTAAGAGTGCGTATGGATTTTTTTAAAAATAATATTCGAAAATATATTTATCTCAATATCCTATTTTATAGCGTTCTTGGCTTGGCGATGGTTTTAGGTTGTCTTTATCCCGAAAATCAACAGCAGTTCTACGAAAAAACACATACAGCCATTAGTTCTATTAACTTTCTTGCCGATATGAAAGTCCATATCTTTTCAGGTCAGATTATTTACTTGCTGCCACTCGCAGGTTTTTTCTTAGTGAAAAATTTTTTATCGGCGCTTCTGACAATCGGTCTTCCTAATACAATTATTCCTTTTTCCGGCTTCCTTACAGGTTTTTATCAAGCAGCAGTATTTGGATATGGGTTTGCACCGACAAAGGGAATTAACTTAAGTACGCTAGGCTCTCTCTTTCTCGTTATCCTCGAAGGGCAGGGTGCTATTTTAGTAATGCTTGGGAGCTGGGTTTGGTCTTCTCATTGGTTTTCATTTCAATCTTATGGGCATCCAAGCCGAATCGCCGGATATAAATATGGATTTCAACTTTTCTTAAAAGCTACGCTTTTTTCTGTTTTAATTCTATTTGTGGCAGCGATCTACGAGACTCTTCTTATTTGGCAGACGGGGATTTAGCAGGACCCCGCGAGAACAACGATAAAACCACATGGGATGAGGCTTAAAAGCGTAAATGCAGCTGCTGCTACGGTTTTTTCAAAAACCGTTTTTTCAGAAATATTTTTGGACCAAATAAATCCGGCAATAGCAGCTAAGCCAGCTCCTACAAGTGGCAAATTCATTCCGCCACGGATGTTCAAGGACGGATCGAGCAAGGCGCGAATGCCTCCGAGATAAACCCAAAAAGTAACGGCCGGGACAGCGCAGGCCAGGGAAAATATCCAAGAGGACACAGGTCTGGATCTATGAACCAAAATAAATATAATTAAATAAAGGAGTGGAATAACCACAAAATATGAATTCAAGATCAGGGACTTAATCTCCAGAAAACGTTCGCGGATTTGCGAAGTTTTCATTTTGACTAGATCTCTATGGCCAAGGGCCGCCATACACTTTTTTAAGTTTTCATTTTTTTCTTCGGCCGTGTTTCCGCCAGCGTAACAAACGTCCCCTCCCGTCGCTTCAGCTAGCTTGGTGTAAGCTGGATCTATTTTTCCATTGATTTGTGCGGATTGAGTTTATTTGGTCATTTGCTCATCCACCGAACGCCCGCGCAATTCTTGCCACAGCGGCCAATAGACATAAGCCGAAGCGATAGAAAAAAGGGCCAAAATAAGAATGAGTACTTTAGACATGATCCTAGGATAATGTGGTAACGAATATTTTCAACGACAAAGGACCTTAAAATCGTTTTAAAGTCGTTTTAACGAACCCCCCTCGGAGGAGCTTCTGATCACTCCCGCCAAAATGTGTCGGCCCCAGAGGTATGTTGGCAAGTTTGTTACGTTTTCTTGGGTCCTTATTGATAGCGGCATTGCTAACAAAGGCCCTTAGCGGACGCAAATTGGCAGAAGTGATCATTCTCGAAGATGCGGAGGTCGCTTTAAGTGAGTTATTCCTTGGCCCTCTCTTTGCTTTCTCAGTCGCCTATGAATAAAACGGCCCTAGGGCCTCAACAAATAGGAGATTGATATGAATAAGTGTTTCTCTTTAGTTCTTGCGACAGTATTGGCGACAGGCATGGCCCAGGCGGGTACTGTGGACGTCGGTTCTGGCAATAGTGGTAAAAAGACCCTCAGTGAAGAAGTGAGCTCTCTCATGGCTTTGAACACAAAGTTCGATGGGAATATCGTTAAGACCACTAAAAAAGGTGAGATCGTGACGAGCGAAAAGTGCTCTGTTATTGCAACAGTTCGCGATGGCAAGCTGATTATGAACATCAGCCGCGCTGGAAAAGCCAAAAAATCGGCGATGTCGTTCCAAGCTATGAACGATGGCAGCGATCTTCTTTCGGAACCGAGCTTCCTGAATCCTGATGGCGCGGGTATCGAGTTGAGCATCATCAACAATGCAAACTCAGCAACGCAAAACTTGGTGATTCGCGCAACAGAAGGCGACGCGGTCGTGTCGGTCACGAAAAAAGCTGACAGCGATTTCGACGTAGCTCCTGAATCTTTGAGCTGCGCATTTTCTCGTTAATCCGACCTCGTTAATTCGAAATAGAATTTTCTGGTGCGTGGTCTTCAGCCTGACTGGAGGCCACGTGCAGATTGAAGTTCAGTTGATAGATCTTTCGGTCATGAAAATAATCAACATCAAATTTTCCCAGCATTTCGGTGAGGAAGGCATTCATTTCCTCGGTGATTTTTAGAAATTCATTTTCATTCAAAGCCAAAATCAGACTGCGAAAGCGCCGTTCATGAACGGGACTTTTGCGTGCCTCAATCGCATCGAGCAAGCTCTTATGATGGTAGTTCATCAGATCCGCATCGCCGATTTTTTCAGGCACCTTGTAAGCGGTGCGTGTGGTGATCCAGGTTTCACCGTCGAGTTCAATGAGGCCCAATGCTTTGATAGTTTGCAAAGACTCGTTTGCTTGTTCCATTGAAATATTAAATATACGACGGATGTTTTCGGCGGTCTTGGTGACATCTTTAAAAGTTAAAAATGCGAGAATGCGCGGATAGAGAGTGCTTGCTACCAGGTTTTTTGCAGGCTCGACTTGTGTCTGTGGGTAACTTTGATTCATGAGCTGGCGCAGTTTTCTCCCATAGGCATCTCGCTGCACTTGCGCACGCGCCATGGAGTAAAGCACTAAAAGATGAAAGTACTCTTGCTCCGACTTGGTGAGAGCCATTTTGTCCACAAAAAGCTGGATCGTTGCTTCGGTAAATTTGCGGCGCCCGCTGACCAGCTGACTCAAAAATGCGCGGTTTTTTATTCCGAGCTCTTGCGCCCAAGACTCATAAGTGAAGTTCTGTTCCGTTTCTTTGCGAAACTTGTAGAGATCTTCGAGATAATGGGAAATGCTCAGATAGCTCATCAGCTGCGGTTTTTGTTTTGCACTCATGAGAATATCTGAGCAGGTCTCTTTTGAGTGGTAAAGAGAAATCTTGTTAGCAGATTTGCTAACAAAGAGGCCTCACTCTTTTTCGGGCGGAGGACTCATGAGCCGTCGGATTTTTTCGGGAGTTTCTAGATTGTGCTCAAGCAGCTCCCCGAATGAGAGCGATGTGAGTAAAATCGTATAATCTTCTGGCTTATGGTCGGGTGGTAATTCCGAAACCGCTGTTGTGGCCATGATCCATTTTTGCAGAGCATTCTGCTTATGAAGCAGCTCGTGGAGTTTGTTGCGAGGGAAAAGGCCCGCCCCTTGAAAGGCCACGGCATTGCGAGGGTCCGTTTCGATAAGGTCGAGAAAAACTTTATATCCCTTTTCGAAAAAATCGCGGTCGGGTTGCCGGTTGAGGATGTTCTTTTTGAGAACTTTGATCGGGGCGGTGGTTCCGTCGATGATACCCAAGTCAGCCATTTCTTGGAGAAGCTGTTTTACAAACTCAGGATCCTGGAATTTTTTGAAGGACGGGAGAACTTTCGCCAGCATTTCAAAATCCATTTGCCCCTGAGTCCAGACGAGATAATTTCGCAGAATACCTCTCTCGGGGTGATGCTCATTCGTGGGAGGAGTTTCCAGGACGTAGTTGTTGGTAGGGTCGGTGACTTGAAATGCCGATTTTTCTAAATAATCTTTGGCATAAGTTTGCGCAGCGGGGTTTTCTGCTTCGCGAAGGCCCATCATGATAAGGTGTTCGCAATGAACGCTCGTGAGTTTTGCGAAGTTGGCGAACTCGACCGCCCGGTTGACACTGAGACTCTTCCGCCCTTGTATCAAATCGCCCAAAAGAGAAATCGGCCAGTCAATTTCATCGGAAAATTTTCGGTGGGAGATAAGAGGTAAATTGCATTGGTAAAACTCTTGAAAGAAGAGCTTGGAATCTTTGAATCTGAGGACGGAGGGCACCTTGTACATGGCGGCCATATTGGGTTGTTTCAGAACCGTCTGTCAACATCACTTTGGGTGTTTTTGACGTATTTTACAAGTAAGAGTATGTCCTAAAAAAGAGTACGAGGGGGTTCTTTCTGCTATTTAGAGCAGAAAATCATGGATAATGATAGTATCAAATGATACTATCATTAGATGGAAATACCTCCTTTTAAAATTACTTCCCGGGCTCTTTTTTTTGTCGCCCAAATACAAGAAATCATTGGGGAGCTCAAAGCTCATACATTGATCAAGCCCTCGGAAAAATTGCGTAGAGAAAATAAGATCAAGACAGTCCATCATAGCCTTGCTATTGAGGGAAACTCTCTTTCGGAGGAGCAAATCACCGCCCTTTTAGAAAAGAAAAAGGTGGTGGGGCCTAAGAATCAGATCACCGAAGTTGTGAATGCTTTGGAACTCTATGACCGATTATCAGATTTCGATGCCCCTAAAGAAAAGGACTTGTTGAAGGCTCATGGTCTCCTGTTGAGGGATTTAGGGAACGCAGGAAAGTATCGTAAAGGCGCGGTCGGTGTTTTTAAAGGGAGCCAGGTCAGTCATGTGGCGCCGTCTGCGAAACAAGTTCCTCGCTTGATGCAAAATCTTTTTCATTTTCTGAGCAAGGACAAAGAAACTCCTTGGCTGATTAAAGCCTGTATTTTTCAATATGAGCTTGAGTTTATCCATCCCTTTGAGGATGGCAATGGCCGTATGGGGCGGCTGTGGCAACAGCTCTTGCTGATGAGGCAATCGCCGGTCTTTGAATTTGTTTCCGTCGAAACTCTGATTCATAAAAGACAAAGCCAGTACTATAAAGTTTTGGAACAATCGGATCGATCCGGAGACTCAACACCATTTATAGAATTCTCCCTCGAGCTTATTCTTGAGAGCCTCGAAGGATTTCGCAAAGAGTTTCGACCGGAGAAACCTCAAGCCAGGGATCGACTTGACTATGCACTCAAGCACTTTGGTACCCGAGATTTTTCGAGAAAAGATTATCTTCACCTACATCCCGACTTATCTACAGCCACAGCTAGTCGAGACCTAGCTCAGGCTGCTGAGCAAAAGGTCCTCATTAAGAGAGGCGAGAAAGCTTTGGCTCGTTATCGGAAAAGATAAGTGAGATCATGTCGTCAGCTGACGACAAAGCTCTGCGCTGTTTGTTGAGGAAAGGTATTGACGCTCTCCCTTTTTTTTTCTTACCATTGGGGATGCCCGTCAATGAAGGTGGGCTCCTTAACAAAGGTGATTTCATGAAGAAAACAATTGGCTCCGCAGCGCTGATCGCAATGACGGCGATTTCGACCGCTCAAGCAGCTCCAACAAAAGGTGCCCCGCAAAATCGTATGCCAGCAGCGCTCCCTGCGGGTTTAGTTCAAGTAGGATGCAAAGTTGCAAACAGAGATTGCGTGACTGCTGTTCGCACTTATACAGAAGATGGCCCTGATTACTCTACAATCACGTACTCCTATTGCCCAGCAGGTGCCACAGTCGTGACTGAAGCGAATTTGAATTTCTGTGCACTTCCTAAACCAATGATGCTCTAATGAATAATTCAGTGTGGCCGTACGAAGAATTGACGATTCAAGTAACAACCGAAGGGCGTTGTGTCTTTGCGACGCCTTGGTTTTCGCGACAGATTCAGCTTCTGCCTGAATTTCGCGAAGAATTTATGCAGTTCTTTGAGCGGCCATCTGATTATCCGGTCACTTCTCAAGTTCAGTATTGGTCCCAGCTCTTTGGTGAGAGTCTCGGCGATCCTTTATTTTACATTCTGCCACGTGCTACAAGCCTTAATGCTCAGACTGATGTACATGTTGTGAAGGATGGAAGCGCGCGACTGCGTGAATTGCAGAATCAGTTTGTAAAAAACGAAACCAATCTCAGTGACGATATAAAGAAAAATCTGCTACTTCGCGACTGGGACGCAGAAGCTTTGCTGGGTTTAAGTCAGATTCCGGGAACCGAGCAGTACGATCCGATTTCTTTATTTAGCGCCATGCGGAGATTTTACTATCTCGATGCACTTCACTTTGATCAGACGATTGCCATGTACGAAGAAGTGCGTGAATTCAAAAAAACTAGCGACGAGAAGTTTCGAAAGGCGATGGCGGTTGTTTCGCGGCAAAATTACGAAGTCACACATCGCTGCCAGGAAGTATTGGCTCCGGCGTTGGAGCTTGCTCAATCAGCTCGCGCGGCACTGACGGAGTTCATGCAAGCGGAAAAAGGCCATGACAACCTTTTGCGAAGAGGTCTTCAAGAGCTGGATGCGAATGTGATTCATCAACCGGCGCTTCCGGTGACAACGCATTTATTAGATGTTTTTAAAACGAATGCACAATCCAATTTCTTGGCCTTTGCATTAACAGTCTCTCTTTTCGAAGAAACCTCTCCGGACGGGGGCACGGATCCTCTGACCCGCACGCTCCTAGAGAATGGCGAAGAAAAAGCGGCAGAGGCCTTCTTGCGTCACGGGCAAATCAACGATGAAGGTGGTCATGAAAACATGGGCGTGGTGTTTTTGCAGAACATGGCGCCCATCGACAAGGCCTATGCCCTCGAGGCCATTGAGATGGGCGAGGCGGTTTCAAAGGTTATCAACGTCTATACGACGCAAATCCGCGACGAGATCCGCCGGAAATAAATTCAAAAAATATTGCGAGATGTGACGAAGATGTCTAGCCGGTGTGGTATCTCAGAAAAACATTGCGTCTAAGATCGGCGCAGTTTTTTTTAATATCTAACCTGGGAGAAAAACTTGAAACATCTAATTTTTGCAATGACATCGATGATGATCGGCCACAGCGCGATGGCGATGCCTTGTGATACCGGCTGGCTTTGCAAGTCCAAATCCGGAAAATACGCCCTCGAGGTGCAACGCTGCCGTTACACGAATAGCATCGGCAATCTGCAGTCTTTGAAAATCAATGGCACCGTGGTCACCGACACCAAAATCACGGCGGCTTATGATAGCAAGTCCATCGGCGGAAAAATCCTCGCCATCGAAGTCAGTATCCCAGACACCACCAACGATGCCCACTATCTATCCTTCGAAACCGTCGCGAGCGCCGGCAAAGTCACAGAGCGAATCCAACCGTCCAATCCAGGCCCGCAATCAGTAATCGCTTCAGAGCCGATCTCCTGCAAGCAAACAGAATAGACTGCGCTGAGTTGTCAAATTGGTTGGACTTAAGTTCTCTGCAAAGACCATAATGGTCTTATCAGCGGGGGATTTATATGAATGATTTTTCTGAATTATACTCACTCACTAGAACCAGTTCTGGTATGGGCGTGAATCACGAGAACCAGAATTTCGAAGGCACCTTCAAAGCACAACCTGTGATTGGCGGCCGTGGTTTGAAAATTGAGTTTAAAGCGGTCGGCAAAGACGGAGCCGTTTTCCACGAAGAAGTTTCCATGGTGGGGCCCGGGTTCAATGGAAAACCGTGTCTATTCGTCTTAAGCAATAATCATCCCGGCGTGACTCCGCACGAACTTAAAACAGTAGATAAGACAGAAGAAAGATCGATCTGGGTTTTCGGCTTCGGTGATATCGCAAATACGAACTCTTTCCGCGAAGAGATTGCTCTTGAAGTATGGAAAGACGGATCTGTGGAATACACCTACTTCTGGGGACTTCCTGGAGGAGAATTCAAACGCCGCCCAGGCGTGAAGATGTTAGCAAAGTAGGGAATTAAATGGAAAAATTTGATCACTTATTTATTCAGCCGCGCGATTGGACAAAATCATTTCACTTTTTCACGAACATTCTTGGATGGAAAGTCCAAGATCAATTTGGCGAAGCTTCCGACGCAAGTCGATTTGCTTATATCGGTAGTGAGAGTGGCTTTAAGATGATTTTAGCCGAGGATCACGATCCCTCGGATCCAGCAAAGAAACCTGCGGTCTATCAAACCAAGGGAAAGATCAGCATGCATTTTCAATGCGACGATGTCGATGCGCGCTTCGCAAAAATCAAAACTGATTCCCATGTGATCACTGCTCCAGAAAATACTCACTGGGGCACACGATGGTTTGTGGTGGAAGACCCCGACGGCAATCAATTCGCATGGCAGGGACCAGTTCCGAAGAAGTAGAGTTCCTTGTTGGCATCTACATATGAGTATTGTCATCCTATAGGTTGACAGTATTCAGAGGTAGTTTTGCAAGCAAAAACAGTGATTTGGTGCTTCTGTGCTGCTGATGACCCCCACGGTGGCGGTGGAATGAGTGTTAATTGATTCCTGTTTAACAAAAAACGGCTTATCTTATTCTGAGACAAGCCGTCGCAAATCATTCCAAGAGGTTAGCGCGGATTCTCTTTTGCATTCCATGATGTCATAGACACTCTGACGGAGGGGAATCAAAATGAGACGGATTACTCAATTAAAAACAAAGAGCTTCTTGGGCCTCTTGGCATCAATGATTTTTCTGAGCGCGTGCAATTCGGGCTTCAATGTTAATACTGAAATGATGGCGAATGCCTCCGCGGCCGTCGATCCCTATACGGCGCCGGAAAAGCAATGCCAGATCTCGGGTCCAGGCCAAATGCGCGTCGGCGATGTTGCTGAACTTGGTTTGCAATTGAATTTCAATCTCCCTGCGGGTTCACAGCTGAGCTGGATTGGGACCGATAACGGAACAGCGATTCAAATCTCCGGGTACACACAAGAAGGCGTGAGCAAATGGACCATTAAGTATGGAGAGAGCTCGATCCCAGGAACTTATTCACGCTATTTAAAGATCCTCTCTCCGAATGGCCAGACGATGTGCGTGTCGAATACGATTTCTATTGAACTCCTCAGATCGTCTTTAGCAGACCGCAATTGTGTGGCGTTGGGTGGTAAATTGAATTCGAATCTCTGCGCGATCGAACAATGGACTCTCTACAGAGCGATGAGCGAAAGAAATATTCCTGTATCAGGCACGACCGATGGTGGCGCGAATCCCGCATCGTTGAATTGCGCCCGTATCGGCGGTTCGCCGACCCTTGATGGCATTTGCACCATCGATGAAGACAAGCTGATGAGCATCATCAAAGTGGTGAATTAGATAAAAAACGTCTCATACAGAGACGTTCGGTCCTGCACTAAATAGAAGAAAATTTAAGAGAGCACTGCCGGTTTCCGAAAAGGAAGCGTGGAGCAAGATCTTCTATGGAAACTAAGTCCGAGCAAAAGCTTTTCGTCACTCAACATAAAAAAATCTTTTCTTGGGTGCTCTATGCAACCTGCTTCTTAGGAATAGGAGGCATTCTCCTTGTGACGGCTATATTGGGCAAATTGATAGCAGAGTTAATGGTGGATCCGAAGGTCAATCTTCTGATGCTCCTTGGAGGGATGCTCTGTTCATTGCCTTTATGGTGGTCTCTATTCTCGGATGCAAAGAAAATGGCTAAAGGAATCGGCGTTGGTTTTTCTTTGGAGTTTTTCTATTTGTATCGTCCCATTGACAAGCTCAAACTGCCTTATGATCAAATTCAGTATGTGCAGTTTTTCCCTGCACTGGTCAATCTAAGCCGGGGCGACAATGGGTCTCGCAGTTGGATGCGCGTGAAAACCCAGAAGCGAAGTTATTTCCTCGTAACCCCGCGATACAAAGAAGTCATTGCAGAGCTGGAGAGTCTGCATATTCCAGTCAAAATAAATCGAGTGGCATTGCCCATTTTCATTGTGAGCATCATGCTCGCTCGGGTCACGCATTTGGATCTCGTGTATTCGCTGGCCTTTATAGGCTGTATGATCTTTAAGAGAGTATCCAGACACGGTTTTCTTTCTCGCTCAACGGAGCTAGCTCTTCTGGCTTCCTTCGTAGGTGCGGTGCTGTGGGCTACGTGTATGCAACCGCGCTCGAAGAGAGACGTGGCCATGCGACAAATCGCCAGTGTTTCAACGCCGGAGCAATACCAATGGGCTTCAACTTACTGCCATAGCATTCCTGAAAATGAGAAAGTCGTTTTGCAATACGAATGTGCCTGGTTCTTTATTAGAAACAAAGATCCGCGGTGGCACGATTACAGAAAAGGCACGAGCCTTGCGGCCTATGCTCTTCAGCAAGAATCAAAACTCAAAACGAAACGCGTCTATGCCGAGACATTGGCCTGCGGATATTTTGCCTTGGGGCAAAAAGACAAAGCCCTGCAAGTCACGAAAGAGCATGGCTTAGATAAACGCACGGCGGATTTTACTGCCGGTCGTCGGTGTATGAATTAAAAATTCAAATTTCGAAGAGATCCAAATTTAAAATATAGCCCTCGTCGGTGCCACCTTTGTGAATCACCCCGTGAGCATTTTCGACAAACTTCGCGATGAGATCCTGCAATTTCTTATGGGACTCTTTATCCAAAGTAAAAAGCGTTGAAAAATGGGTGTTCTGTGTAGCGCCCACTTTCTCGAGAGTGCTCAACGCCTGCACGCGCCGGCCCGATTGGAGCTGCTGATTGAATTTAGAATCATTGGCAAAGTGAATCGACGAATGAGCGTACTGCCATTTCTTATCCGCATGGCGAACGAGTTTCTTTTCCTCCAGACGATTCAAATGATTGAGAACTTCTTCTTCGCTTACGCAAAGTTTTTGGGCGAGCGCTTTGACGGTCTGATAATTTTCCGAGCTCGTTAAAATATGAATCGAAGAGGGGAGTGTGGTCGCAAAGTAGTAGTCCCAAAAGGCATCGTCGACGGGAGCATGCGGAGCATTCACGCGATTTTTTAAATCAGCGTACTGCGCGCTCTTCTTTTCAATCTCAGAGGATAAGAATTTTCGCAACTCCGGTGAAGTCGCTTTCGAGAAGCGCACGAGGCAGAGAAAATAATCCCTCTCAAGTTCGTTGAATTTGAAAAACGTGGTGGTCTTAAAGGCCTGGTCTTCAGTGAGTTCCGCTTTGCCTTTCAGGACCTGATAGAGGTACGAGGCCTGGCAGCCGAGGTGCCTGGACATCGCACTTTGCAGGCCCCGCTTAGCGGTGGAGGATTTCAGCGCGGCTTCGAGAAAGGCTTTATAGTCTGTGTATTCGAATATATTCGTCATAATGCTCGTATTTATATTTATAATATAAAAATAACAACGTATTTTTATATCAAATATATAGCGCATGGCATTGGATTGCACTATAACTAGCTCGTCTTTACAAGGAGATGACTTATGAAAACTTTGATTCTTTTAGCGACTCTCATTCTTTCAGCCAGCGTTTCTTTTGCTGGACCAACTATCAGCGGCGGCGTTCCTCCACATCCTGCTTTGCTCACGATGTCGATTGAGAAACCACGAGCTGGCGTTGATTTTCCGACAGATTCTCCACCACGTGGAAATGCCGTTCTGGCTCTTTACAACAACACGCGCATTTTGATCTACGGAGATGTGCCTCGTTTGGTTTCTGCGGAAGCCGGCGTGGAATATCCAACAGATTCTGTGCCACCAACATGGACAATGTACCAAAAAGTATTGTCGTTCAAAAATGGTGTCCGCATTCCAGTGAATGTCGGTTTCCCAAATAACACGCTCATTTGGCAATTGCCTCGCGGTAAAACTGTTGAAGCGGCGACTATTTTAGATATCAGGGTCTATCGCAAAAGTGTTATCATCTCCTTCGAAGATGGAACACGCATGTCATTGTAAGACTCAGTTCTTTGGAGACCTCGTCGCGAAATTTTTAATTACTGCGATATAACGGAATCAACGGATTGCGGAAGAGGATCATGCGCTGTTGAATGCTAAACGGAGCTTCAGCAGCGCCATACATCATAATATTCGAGTGTGGTTCGCAGTTTGTATCTGACAGGCCATCTTCAAAAGAGCGCGAATCGCGTTCGCACACGTGCAGCAGACCTAAATAGTGACCGATCTCGTGAACCGCCACATAGCCCGCGCGATTAAACAGCGCTTGCAGCATCTCGGGGGATTTGTCTTCGATCTCGGAAGGGACGTGGACGATCACGCCGCCCTTGTAACCATCGCGAGCCAGAGGGCTCGGCAAATCAAACGACAGGCCTGCAAGTTCTTTCGGGCCTTTGAGGCTGGTAAAGAAAAGATTGATTCCATCCGGCGCTTTAAGCGGCGTCTTCACGATCAGCGAACGATCGATTTCGGCACTTTCGTTAAAGCGAATCAGTTTCGGAAACGATACATCTTCGACCACTTGGATTTTTGGGACGAGTCCGCCAGTGCCGAGATATTTTTTAAGCGTGTTGTAGAACACATGGAAGTAGGGACTCTTCGCATAGGTTTCGGCGGTGATCCCGGCAGCGCCACTGAAATGTAAATTGATAGGAACCACGCCGTAGATATTTTGGTCTACGCGGCCTTGAATCTTTTTAAGAAAACTTCGCACATGAATCGCATGGGGAGCAAAGTCCTTTTCATTGGGCTTGATCCAAAACTTCCATCGGCCCGGCACGAGTTTCACGGTGGGGCGATTGGGAATCATGATCGCGGCACTTTCAGCCATCAGCGGTCCTAGTTTTGGATTTTCACTCAAGCGAAGTGCCATCAGGGCGTTTTCACCACGGTCTTCGCGCATGTTCTCAATACCCGCGCGAGCTTTACCCAAGATAATTCGCCCTTGCGGATTTTCGACTTTTTCAAAATAGTAATGCAGATTTTTATTTCCCACGATTTGTACAAACAGCGAGAACGCGCCGGCGGGAACATCGACCTCGAACGAGGCGCTTCGCACGCGTGAAACTGAAACTTCTTCGACGGCAACTTCAGTGACTTGGGTAATAGGCTGCGGGCTCTCAGCCCCAGCTGAAAGGGATAAAAACGTGACCAAACCCAATGCCATATTCAACCAATACATCCGCATTGAAGGACATCTAATGCAATCACGAAGCCGGACGGGGAGAAAGGTATGCGATTTGGCGGACTTAGCTGCGGAGGCCAGCGAAAATCGTCATCGGTCTGTGATAAAAATGAACATTTTCTGGACTTCAGACCCCTTGTTTTTAGCCGAATATTACCTTACAAAGGATAACAACGGATAATAAAGGATAATTAAATGGATAATAAGACCTATCTCGATTTTGACGAGGCCGTGAGCTTCCTGAAGACCACGCCGAGCACTCTCTATAAGTGGCTCCAAGCCGGCAAGGTGCCCGGCCACAAGCTGGGCCGGCAATGGCGCTTTCTCAAAGAAGAACTCGAGCTCCATGTCTCGGGGAAGGGGCCGCAGATTCAATCCCAGAAAGAAATTTTGGCGCTCAGTAATTTATTATTTCAACGTTCAAAAAAGGAGAACCCCATGGATGCACAAACCACGACTCTCGCGGAGCAATTAATTTGGGACGCTTACGATCACGGCTCCCGCACGATTCACATCGGGCCAGTAAAAGGCCACTACGAAATTCGCTATCGTCAGCGTCAGGGCTTGGAAAAACTAACCGAGATTCAAGAGGCCACCTTCTCTGCGCTCGATGAGTACTGGCAGAAAAATTCTTCGGCACTGCAAAGTGAACGCAGCCGAAGACTCTATCTGAATCGCAGCGCCGAAGAAGGTCTGCAAATCCGCTACAACCGCTTGGAAACAGTTTCGGGTCCGCGCGTAACATTGACTCTGTTCAATCCTGAAAGAGACGTGATGCCTCTTGAAAAAATCTGCAGCGGCGATGACAATGTTCTCGCAACTTTCCGCAAGTGGGCGCAGAGCTCTTTTGGCCTGATTGTTTTGTCGGGCACACCGGGCTCTGGCAAGACGACAACTTTCTATTCGATGTTGCATGAGATTCGCAAGCAGGGAGGAAATGTTATTACTCTCGAAAGACCTGTGAATTTGGTCATCGAAGGAATTAATCAAGTTGAATTGCCAGAAGAGACTCCTCATGAATTGCATTTTCAAATTAACGCGATTCTCTCTTCAGATCCCGATGTCATCGGCTTGCTGGGCTTAAACTCTTCGCAACCAGAGATGGAAAAAATCTTGATTCAATCCGCAGTTGCCATGGCTTCAACGGGGCATCTCGTGGTGCTGCAATTGCATTCTGCAAGTCTTAAAGAAGCGCACAGCCTTATTCAGAGCTGTGTAGATCTGGATATCGATAAAATTCTTGTCGGCATCAGCAGTCAGAAACTTGTGCCGGCCTCTCAAGGATTGAAAGCGGAGTATCAGTTTTTAGAACCAAAGAAGTAAAATAAAAAGGCCTGCGAAAAAACGTAGGCCTTTTTTAGTCGGTGAGCTCAACCGTGGCGTAAGTCTTACCTCCGCACTCTGGATGATTGGCATCATAAGGAGGATTTACGAATTCGAGATGAATATCTTTTGCTGTATAGAATTCAGTTGGATTTGCGGAACAATCTCCACGATCTAGGACGGTATAGTCGACGCTTGTAGGAAAAGGGGTCGATAAAAAGCGTACGAGTGTTTTAAGTTTGCCGTCCTGGCGTTGCGGTACCGCAACAGGATATTTATCGACAACAGGTTCACTTAAGCACTCATCGTATTTCAAAACCCCATCCAGGACGATCGCGACCTTGGCAGGAATGGCTCGGCTGGTTGTGAGATTGAGCTCATAATAGGGCATTAATAAAACCGCAGTACAGCCAAAAGACTCAACTCTATCCTTAGAAGATACGAGGCCGATATCTTGCAAAATTCGAGTCGGGGAGCACGAACTTAAAATGAGAGTCATCGCTATGAGTGCAAACGCGCTAGAAAAATTTGGCACATGCTGAAACATAAGATTTCCTTCCTTGTGTCAACAAAAGGAAATTGAAGCATGTGCCGTTTTAGGCGGTCAATATGTATTCTGTTCTACAATGTCATTAAGTAGTAAACCAGATCCTCCGTGTCGCTCGCTTTTTCCACGCAGTATGGATGGGGAGTTGCCGGCAAGGGTGTCGCTTGAGCGGCGCCGTATTCAATTTTACCAAAGTTTTTTCGCATGCTTTGGTAATCCCAATACAGGTACTTAGCTTGCTCCGGTGTCGCATTCGGCAGATCGACGAAGTAGTGCTGCTGGCGGATGGCGCGCTCTTGCTCAGGTGTGCCTTTCGGAATGCGGAAAGTGGTTTCGTTCAGAGTGTAGAGCTTTTTATAAAGCTCGCTGCTTTGATCGCAGCGTTCGCGCTGTACGAGGGCTTGCATCGAGTCCGAGAAGTCTTTGTCTTCGCTGTTCACAGGCACGCGCAGGTGGCCGTCATGCAAGAGTCCGCGCGCTTGTGTCCAGTAGACGTCGCGAATCGGGGCTGTGCGGATCGCGTTCATTTGGCGGATCCATGCGGTCGGACTGAAGTAAGAACCGATGTCTTTCAGCGCCATCATGTTTTCATCCGTGTAAGTGCCAAAGTTGTTTTGATGGCAACGCACGCACGATTGATTGAAAACTTGTTTTCCCTGCTGCATGTGTTTGCTCAAAACCGGGTAGGCATTCGGGCCGTTGCGGATGAATTCGCCTTGGCTGACATTGTTGATGTCACCGAGTTTGTTTTTCTTTTTCAGCCATTCGTACATCCCGATCTTTGCCAAAAGAGGATCGTTCTGATCGAGTGTCGACATGAACGAAGTAAAATCCACCATGGATTTTTTCGATATTGCGCCCAATGCGCCATCAGGTTCTTGCGCATGAATATAAGAGCCTTCAAAGCCGGCAATGGCTTCTGTACGAGACAAAGCCCGGCGCAGTGGGGTATGGCGGGTGATAATCGAAATCGCCGTTGGTGAGAAGAAGAAATCGTTTTTATAGAATGTAAAATCTTCGAGTGAAGTTCTCGTGAGTGTCATATCCGCTGTTCCTGGATACAGATAGTAAAGCAGGGGACGCTTGTCGACTTTTTCTGTGCGATTAAAATCTTTGACCAAATCAAAGTAGCCAAAGCTGCCTTTTGGTTTCACCGAGTCTGGATTGGCTTCGCTGCCATGAACCGCGGTGACGTCGCCGATTGCCAAAAATTTCATCGACCATTTCTGATTCGGAATTCCCGGGAAGATTTGCTTTACAAGTTTGCCAGCGACATTTTCGTAAGTGATCTCTCGCGCGTGGCAAGAAGCACAGTTAAAGCCGATATTATTTTCCGCCTTCAGTGGCTTTAGCGGATTGATGGCATCCGCCCACACATAGCCCACGTACTGAGTCGGGTAGGTGTTGGAGTTTTCCAAGCGCTTACCGCGAAGAATCGTCTTAATCGGCATTGGCATCGGTGATGGAACAAATTGATGTTTCGATCTAGCAATCTCGGGAACGATGGCGTCGTCGGTGATGCGAATCGCGCCGATTTTTTCAGCGGCATCGAACTTACCGCCCTCGAATGGGTCATCGGCTTTGCCCTCGAGAATATTCCACCAGTCGATATGAATCAGATGCTGAGTCAGGCCCATATTGTAGTCAAAAGCCCAATACAGAGCTTCGCCGCGCTTCACTTGCTCGGTAAAATCGGCATTTTTGATTTGCACGGGAACCGCATTACTGAGAGTCGCTGATGTCACGCTATCCACTGTCAAGGACGGCACAGCTCGCGGATCTTCTGGCACGCGCTCAAAAACCGGATCTGGAATCAGATGTGGTTTTCCCGGCTCCGCCAGAGATTGAACTTTGCTTGTTTTCTTTTGCACTTGAATAAGGATCGGTCCTTGAGACGCCGTGGTCGGCACGTGCAGAGTGATTTGCGTCGGCGACCAGCGCAGAATATCTTTCTTCCAAACTTGGGGCCACGATTCGCCACCGAACTGATCGGGCTTCAGAGTCTCGACATATTGCACGCGATTTAAATGCGGGAATTCTTCGAGCTTCACTTTGGTTTCACCCAGCGCCATGGTCAAGTCACGCTCGAGTGCGCGGACTTTACCAAACATTACTTTCGAGAGATCTACATCCGGACCATTGCCGAAATTTTCTCCTTCGAGAGTAATGATCTGGCCCGCTTGCAAAGCGAAATCTTGTTTCTGATCCGCGCGCCAAAGTTCACGGCCCGTTTCGTCGGTAATTCGGCGAATCGCCGGCGTCGGATTGCCCAGCGAAGCGTTCTCCATTTCACCACTGACCTCGGTGCGATTACTAAGATGAATCGTGGTGTACATTCCCGCCGCCAAAAATAAAAACGCGAAAGAAAGATAGATCTTATTCATAGGTACTCCCCAGTCAGTTTATCGGAACGAGACAGTACTCGCCCAAGGCTGGGGGACGAGATTTAGTTCGATATCGGGACGGGGATTACGGGGGAGATGCGCTCGCCGAGACCAAGGACTGAATAATGGTGTTCAGTACCTGGTCTTCGCGGGGAATGAGCGTGAATCTTACTTATTTGCCGCACTCTGTTTTCTGAGCGTCATCGAAAGTGATGTTTGGATCCGAATACACTTGGATGCATTCCTTCAGAGCTTTTTTGTAGATTTGCTTGCTGATTACTAAATTCTCAGCAAAAGATTTTTTAGGGTCTCTGGAGATCATCAGTGCTCTTCCCATGTAAAGATGCATTTCATTCTGGAAGACGAGGGCATAGCTACTACTAAGATTTAGACGCGTTAATATGCGATAATAAAGATCGGGGCTGTCTAGCTCGCTCTTTGATGCCTGTTCAACGTATTTTTCACTTTCCTTTGCCATTTGGAGATAGACTTCATCCTGCAATTTAGGAGTATTAAACATTTTCTTAAGTTCATCTCTGTCAGCGGTGTTGGAGTAGTAAGTATTTCTGAGCGTTCTCCAGCGCTCGAAGGTCTTTTCATCCTGGCCGAGTCCTGAAACTTCGAAAGTCAGCTTCAGAAATTTTTTAAAGTCTCCAAGGTAGAAATAAAATGCTTTGCCTTGCCCCTTGGCCATATAAGCTTTCTTAAACGAGAGCAAGAGAGTTTCCAGTTCTTTATCTTTATAATATTTGTCGAACTGTTGCTGGGCGAAAACAAGTTTCTCTGATTGTTTTTCTTCGGGCGACCACTTTGCGCCGCAATTGTAAATGTAGGTTTGCTTCCATTGACTATAGGCTTTATCGGAAGGGAGAGATCTTCCAGCCAGAGATTTTGGAATTTGATAGTCCCCATTTTGACTTAGCATCATAGAAAAGTCGCCGGCAGCTTCCTCATATAATTTTCTGACGAACCCGCCAAATTTAGTACCCTCGATGGCTGCTTCATTGGAAAAATAAAGAGTCTTGTCGTATTCGATGGCATCGCTCGAGGTCATGTTAATGGCGACAGTACTACGTCGGCACTCAGCGAGGCTCGTCGATGCCGTATAGCCATAAACAATACCTTGAACTTTGAGATCTTTCGCAATTTCAATGGCAGCTTGACGGCAAGGCAGAGTTGAACTCTGTCTTAAAGAGAAGAAACTCATCTCATTTTCTGGAATCAAGGTTTCGTCCGCACCTCGTTTGGCTTTGCATTGAAGCTTGTTGTGGATTTCCTTGATTAGTTTGGTCTCGTCCTCGGCGAAGAACTTATTGAGGTTCAAGAGTCGAGTGCCTTTTTTAATTGTGAGGACATACAGCTTTGGTTCCTTTTGACCAAAACTACGGCTTGCATAGGGATCAATCGCGACATAATTGCCAGGCCCCGCAACATCATAAGAGACCAAGCTCTCATCAAAAAAGCGGTCGCCCCAACCGGTGATTCTGCCAACAACGTCATCCACTGTTTGCAGACCTTTGCGATCTTTGGTTTCATAACGAAAAGTGATCATATCACGATCCAAAACGGATATGCGTGTCTTAAATTTTTCTGTCAGATCCTGAGTTAAGCTTGCAGCAAGAACAGCGTGGGCAGAGAGAATCGTCGCTAAAAAGAGAAGGCTTTTCATAGGGTCAAATTCCTTTTAAGAGTCGCCATCGCTATCGCGAAGGGCAATCGGTTTTTTGCGTGTCTTCGTAAGTCAGCTTGGGATCTGAATAAATCTTAATGCACTCTTTGACGGCTTTCTTGTAAAGGCTCTTACTGATCGCCAGGTTTTCTGCAAAAGATTTTTTAGGATCGCGAGAAATAACAAGGGCCTTGCCTTGATATCCATTGTATTCGTTGAGGAGCATCCACGCATAAGTACTGCTGAGACCAAAGTGGATCCACAGACGAGGATAGATATCCGGGCTATCTATTTGGTTCTTTGGTAAGCTCTGAAGATACTTTTCGGCTTCAACGGCAACGTCGTAACCAACTTCATCCATGAGCTTCTTGGTTTTATACATCTTTTTGAGATCAGCTCTATAGGTGGGATTAGCGTAATAGCCATCTTTAGCTAAGCGCCATTTCTTAAAAGTCTCATCATCTTGTGGAAGACCAGTAGCCATGAAATGGAGCTTAATAATTTTTGGAAAGCTCATGAGGGAAAAGAAATCTTTTCCCTGGGCTTTGGCGGTGAAGGCTTTTTTGAATTCTAAAAGCAGAGATTCGAGTTCCTCGTCACGATAGTATTTTCGAGCACTTTCGTTGATGGCCGTAGTGATGAGGGGCTTTTTTTCTTCCGAGGCCCATTTCGAGCCACAGGTATAAACGTAGGTTTTTTTCCAACGGAGATAATCCCCATCGGAAGGAAGGGATTTCTTGGTGAGAGATCGTGGCATTTCATAGTTGGAGGACTGCGAAATCTCCATGGAAAAATCTTTTTTGGCTTCTTCGTAGAGCTTTCTGACATAGCCGCCATATTTACTGCCTTCTATGGCTGCGTCGTCCGAGTAATAAAGAGTTTTATCGTAATCAATCGCCGCACTTGAGATCACATTGATAGCAGCGCTTCTTTCACGACACTCTTTCAATCCATTAGAGGCGGAATATCCATAGATGATGCCATCAATTTTCAATTTCTGCGTGACCTTAATGGCGATCGCACGACATGCGATCGTGGAGCTTCGTCTTAATGTAGAAAAGTCCATGGCTCTTTCTTCAATCAGCTTATCGACATCGCCCTCTTTAATCATGCAATGGAGATCATTGTGAATAGCTTTAAGTAATTTCAGTTCACCTTCATTATGCCCACTCTCAAGGGTTAATAGACGAATGCCTTTCTTGAGAGTCAGGACATAGAGTTTCGGTACGTTGTTGCCATAGCTGCGAGTGGCGACAGGATCTATAGATACATAATTTCCAGGTCCCATCATGTCAGACGTGACAACCGACTCATCTAAAAAACGGTCTCCCCAGCCAGTAATACGGCCGACAACATCGTCGACGGTATGCAGGTCTTTGCGGTCTTTAGTTTCATAACGGAAGGTGATCATATCACGGTCTAAAGCAACAACGCGTGATTTGAATGCGTCAGCCAGTTGCTGCCCCCAATCCGCAGCAAGAACAGTGTGGGCAGAAAGAATCGTCGCTAAAAAGAGAAGGCTTTTCATAGGGCTCAACTTCCTTATTTCAAATAAAATGCTTAACGGATCCTTATTTAGCGAGAATCGGACCACCGCCAAAAGGAATTCATTGCAGTTCGGTGCCTTGAGGGCGTTAAACATTTTGACAGCGTCCCTATCCTGTCATTGGAATACATTTTTACTTTGTGATTTCACATAGCTAGTTGACGATTTCTGCAAAAGATTGGGCGCTGAATGGGGGCGAATCTCGGTACACTACGAGAGTCCATTTGAAAGGAGTCAGCGATGAAATCAAGAGAGATGAAATCATCAATGAATGCGTTCTGGGTGATCGGAGCTGTGGCTGCCGGCGCGGTAGTGATGTATTTTCTGGATCCGAGCCGAGGACATCGGCGCAGAGCTCTCGTGCGCGATCAGGTCGTGTCAAAAAGCCATCGCTTGCGCCGAGAAATGAAAAGATTTTCTGAAGACTTGGGCAATAGAGCTTACGGCACGCTGACCGAGATGAGTTCACGACAACATGTCGAAGCCCTCAGCGACGATACCCTCAATCAACGCGTGCGCGCCGCTTTCGGTCGCGAGATCCGGCATCCGAAATCGATTCAGTCGTTCGTCACGAATGGAGTCGTCACGTTGGCGGGACCGATTTTAGAAAGCGAAGTGCGAAAAATTTTACGATGCGCGCGTAAAGTTCCCGGAGTACGCGGTGTGATCAATCAGCTCGACGTTCATGAGCACGCCGAAAAAATCCCGGGCCTGCAGGGCAACGGACCGAAGTACTTGCAGTGATTAGGGCTGAACGAGCTGAATGTCTTGAGCCGCACCGGCATCGGTGACGGCGAATTTCATCTTTTGAAAACTCGGTTTAGAAAAACCAATCCGCACATTATTACTAAACGCATAGGGCTCTCCGGGGAGCCCGAAGGTTCCGCGCTTTAATTCGCCATTCCCATCGACATCATGATAGAGGAAGAAGGCATAGGTTCCTTGTGGAAGATCCATATCTGCAACCGCGGAGTTTCCACTGAGGGGAGACACTTGGAATACTTGATCCGGAGTTTCTTTGTCCCAGCTCTCCGCGCTGGCAAAAAGATTTAAAACAATCGATCCCGTATTCTGCTTGAGTCCTTGAATGTGCACATGCACCGGGCTTGCGAAAGCGGTGTTTGAAAATGCCAATGCTGCCGCGGTGATCACTGTTTTAAAAGTCTTCATGAAAACTCCTTTGCAGAGACTGTAATAAAACACTATGCTGGTTTCTATGAAAAAAATAGGGATCTTTTTAGCTCTTGTCTTCGTCAATATATCGGCCCACGCGTTTGAAGTTGTGGCTCATCGTGGCGTGTATCAAACATATGGTCGCGAGGGACTCGACAATGAGACCTGCACTGCCACGCGCATCCAAAACACCGGCCACACTTATTTGGAAAACACCACGGCCTCCATTCGCAAAGCTTTCGAACTTGGTGCGACCATGGTGGAGTTTGATATTCACCCCACTACCGAGGGCGAAGGTAAAGAAGATCAGATGGTGGTCTTTCACGATTGGACTCTGGATTGCCGTACGGAAGCTCGCTGCTCGGATGGATGCAAATGTGAAAACAACACCTGCGTCACGCATTTGCAGCCCCTCGCTTATTTGAAGTCTTTAGATTTGGGATATGGCTACACCTACGATGGCGGAAAAACGTTTCCATTCCGCGGGCATTATAAAGGCCAGATGCCGACCCTTGAAGAAGTTTTGGATTTACTCCTCGAGTTTCCAGATAAAAAATTGACACTCAATCAAAAAGATAAGTTCAAACGCACCACAGATATTTTCCTTCGTATCGTTAGCAAGTATCCGCTGGATGTTCGCCGCCGCATTTATTTTGAATACTATGATTTTGACCAGCAGAAATTTAAAGATCTAGAAATTCAAGAAGCTATTTATCAAAGCGCCGGACCTGTAAAACCTTGCCTTAAGAAGTATCTTCTATATGGCTGGACAGGAGTGTATCCAAAGGAATGTAGCAACACGAAATTCTTTATCCCGTTGCACGAATCATTGGGCCGTTTATCGAAGGCCTTAGATTCCTACAAAGTGGTGGATGTCTTGTGGGGCTGGCCAAAGAAATTTATTGAACGTGCGCATGAGCACGGAACTAAAGTTTATATTTCCCAAGTCGAATCCCGAGAGGATCTCGAGAAAGTTCTGCCATTACCTATCGATGGCATTATGACCGACAAGATCGAAGTCATAGGCCCCTTGCTGACGGAAAGAAAATAGAATGCAAACAGTTTTAAATCACGTCGCCTTGCTGTTGCCCTCGGTAGAAAAAGCTTCCGCTTTTTTGAGCCCGCTTGGATTTAAGATCAACTCCGCGGCCGAGTGGGAGGGCGAAGGCACTTTGGAAATCTACGTTGGGGATTTGCAAAATCAAATGGCGAATTTGCTTTTGATGGAGCCGGTGAAAGATGGCGCTTACACCCATGCGATGAAAAAGCGTGGCCCCGGGCTACACCATGTGGCCATCGATGTTCTGGATATGGGTTCTTTTATCGAGAGCATCGCGGGGAGTGGCTGGCTGCTACATCCAAAAAGTTTAAAGATGATCCAGCAAAGTAAAACGGCCTACCTAGCACGTCCAGGAATGCCGACACTCATCGAAGTTCAGCAGCGGGAGAGTTTGAGTCGTCATCTTCCTTTGGTGGAAGAAATTCGCCTTCCAAATTTATCGGCGCGCGATCTTCAGATGTTTCAAGCTCTGGGGCTTCATCAAATTTCTCACCTTCCCGGCCAAGATAAAATAGAATTTATCTTGGCCGGGAAGGTTATAAACTTCTCTAGTTTAATTTAAACAAATCTGCGCACTTAGCGTCATCTTTTTTGGTCTGTAAACTCAAGAAAGTTGTTGATAATAATATTTAGTTTATACCATCATTCTCTAGAGAGAATTTAGTTTTTCTGGAGGGAATGGTGTTGAGGGTTTTGGTGGTGGATGATGAGCCGGGAATTCGTGCGGCTTTAGAGGCCATTTTACATCAAGGCGGGCACAAAGTCGTCCAAGCAGAAAATGGCAGACGGGCGCAAGAGGTTCTGTCGACCGAGAGTTTTGATCTGGTAATCACGGATCTACAGATGCCAGAGATGGATGGCTTAGCGTTGATCAAGTGGATCAATGCGCATAAGCCCGCGCCGATCTTTTTACTCACGGCCTTCACACAAATTTTGGAAACGCAAAAAGCTTATGAGCTCGGAGTGAATGAGTTCTTCTCAAAGCCTTTTAGTTTTTCAATGATCACAGAGGCTATTCAAAAACTTCAGGGAGGTGCTCCCGAGCTGTCCGCCGAAGAGATCGATGCCCTTTACTGCCGCATTCCCATCGAAGATTTTGTCTCTAGTACCGGCATCCAAATCAGCGTTTACATAAAACTTGGAGAGAAGAAGTATGTGCGCGTGGCCCACAAGGGCGACGAAATTCCTGACGAACGGGTGGACGCTTATAAAGCCAAAGGTTTGGCTTATCTGTATGCGAAGAAAGAGGATTTCTCTCGCCTCGTGGGATTTAATTTGCATTTGTCAGAGCATGTAAAGAAGAGCTCGAAGATTTCCAATGAAAAGAAGTTAGCGTTTCTGCGTTACACGGCCGAGCTCGTTTTGGAAAGCACCGTGGTCAACGGTATTCAGTCGCGCGCGTTTCATCAAGCAGTGGATTGCTTGAACACGTGTCTTTCAGTTATTTCTGAGAGCGATAACGTTTTCGGGATGCTGGAGATTTTGAATGGCCACTCCGATTGGCTCTATGCCCATAGCCTGGGTGTGAGCGTCTATAGCGTGATGATCGGTCGCAAGATGGGCTTTAGTGGTCAGTCGACTCTGTTTAAACTAGCGATGAGCGGACTGTTTCACGATATCGGTCAGAAAGAATTGGAAAAAGAAATTCTCACGAAAGGCCGTGTGTTTCAAAGTATCGATGAGAGACGCCAGATGGAGTCCCACGCGGCACGCAGCCGCGAAATCCTGCGCGAGTTGCAAGAGATCTCCGATGATATCGTGCAGATCGTGTATGAACATCACGAAGATTGCACGGGGCGGGGCTATCCGCGACAAGTGCCCTCGGAAAAAATTCATCCTTTGGCAAAAGTAGTCGCCATTGCCGACCGGTTTTGCTATCTCGCTCTAGTGAGTCCTCATTCAGCAGGCTGTGATGCCACTGAAGCTGTTCGTCAGATGGTGGTCCATCACAGCGGCGAAGTGGATCGCAATGCTTTTAATGCTTTAAAGTCTTTATGTGCACCTGGAGGATCCCCCACATGAATACGGCCCCCGCAATTATTCTGACCGACGTAGTTGAAAAACTCTCGATGGCGAACACTTTGCCTGCGATCACTCAGATTGTCGCTGAAGCAGCCCGGAAGTTAAGTGGTGCGGATGGTGCGACCTTTGTTTTGCGTGACGATACAAATTGCTTTTATGCCGATGAAACGGCGATTTCTCCTCTGTGGAAGGGGAAGCGTTTTCCTCTTGAATCATGCATCAGCGGTTGGGCGATGAACAATCGTGAGATTGTAGTGATTGGAGATATCTACCAAGACGATCGCATTCCCCACGATGCCTATCGGCCGACCTTCGTGAAAAGTCTTTGCATGGTGCCGATCCGGATTGAAAACCCCATGGGAGCCATCGGCAATTACTGGGCGAATGGTTATTGCCCAGGCCCCGAAGAGATCAAGCTCCTGCAAGTCCTCGCCAATAGCGCGGCGATTGCACTTGAGAATTTTCAGCTCAAAGAAAGCATGAAGTCCGCCACGAAAATGGAAACGAGTGCCGATCGCGAAAAAGAATTTGAAACGGCCATTCACACTTTGGCCCACGATCTGCGCAATCCACTGACCACCATGATGCTCTTCACGGAACTTTTACAAAACAATTTAAGCGGGAACCATGACGCCAAACTTCGCGGCTATATTGAGTCCATTTTAAAGACGGGCCGGCATGCCAATGAGCAAATCCGCAAGATGCTGTCGCTTTATAGCGTTCGCGATCGCAAGCTCGATAAGATCGAAGTTAATTTGTCAGCCATGGTTTATGAAATCGGGGAGCAAATGAAAGAACAAGTGGCTCCGCGAACTGTTTTTTTGGAGATCGACCCGAATATTTGGGTCGAGGCGGATCCCCACCTCATTCGCTTGGCGCTTGAAAATATTCTTGCCAACGCTTTTAAATACACCTGCAAAAAACCAGAGACACGCATTCAATTTAAAAAATTAGGTTCCACTAACAAAACGATCTTGTTCTATGTCAAAGACAATGGCGATGGCTTCAGAAACGAAGATGCGTCGAAACTCTTCCGGCCGATGGCCCGTCTTCATAGTGATGAAGACTTTCCGGGAACAGGTTTGGGGCTGGCCTCCACGGCAAAAATTATCGAAATGCATGGAGGCAGCGTCCGCGGCGAGGGAGTCAAGGGCAGTGGTGCCACTTTTTATTTTGAACTCCCTTGCGCGCTTTAGAAACTATTTGCAGTTAAAGTAAAAGTTGCGACTCCAGATCCAAGCTGGGCCGCCGTCACCATCATTGGGCTGACCAGAGCTCAGTGACACAGTTCCCGATTGGCCTTTGAGAATTTTCTTATCCATGAAGATGATGGAGTCACCGTCAGAACCGGCGAGGTCACTATCCGGGCTCACAAAGCGAGCTTCCTTCTTCGGATCGTAGTCCTCGTCCATGTGGTAGTTGACATAACCCTCGTCGTCGACGTCACTTAAACTGTCGTGATCATCAAAGCTGGCTTCGTAAGCATGAGATTTACCTTTGGCGTCCACTACAATGGCAGTGATTTTTTTGGCGTTTTGATTTGGAATTTCCAGAGAGAACGTGCCATTAAAGTCGCCCATTTCGTCGGCGTTTTGGGCCGTTTGCTTGCAAGTCACCGTGCGAGCTTGCGCTAAAGTAGCCACTAAAAGAATGCTTGTGAACAAGATTGATTTCATAATTTCTCCGATGTTAAAAAAGTGCAATTAAGTTTTTTTTCAATGTCTGAATTTGCTGTTCCAACTGATCAAGCTGTTCCAATGCCGGACCTAGTTGGCTTTTTTCTCCGGTCAAAAGTTCCTGTAAAGAAATTTGATAGGTCTGGGCCAAGGCCACATAGGGCTCGCCACGAATCTGACGGCCGTTCTCCCATTCTTTATAGGTACTCACGGGAACTCCGGACAATGTCGCCGCTTCGGCCAAGGTGAGACCTCGGCGGACACGGTACTTCTTAAGTCGTTCATGAAGTGTGTTCATAACCCCTCGCTTGTGTAGAAGCGTTTTACTCTGGGGAGGGAGCTGCTGGTAAATGAATAGTAATTAAGTTGTTATGTGTTTTTAGAATATCGTGGCTAAATCAAGATTTTGTCTGAAAAAAATCGATTTAGTGAAAAACAAATATCTTTGTCAAAAAAACCCGAAGACTGAGTCGTATCGTCGTAAAGTCCACCAACTCAGCAACATAGGGAGGTTTTATGAGAGGTACAACTAAGAGGGCTTCTTCAGGAGCAAAGAAAAAAAGAATCACTAAGGTTCGCCGTAGTGCCGAGACCGCTGAAGTCAGCCGTCGCGCAAAAGCGAAAGTAAGTTCTTTGAAGACGGGCTCCGCTCGTGGAGGCGCACGTGTTGTTTCCGTCCGCGCGGTCGCAGTCAAAAGACAAGCTCCTCGCCGTGGTGCTCAACAGAGCCGCAGTACGAGCGCGCACTAGTATTTTGAGAGAAGGCGGCACGGACCGTCTTCTCTCTACTTATTTTTTGCCAAATTTCACCTTTGTCAAGTACACCAAAAGCAAAATATTCAGAAACGTTACAAAACTTTTGAGCAGATTAATATGATGGTAAAGCCCATAAAATTCTACGGGCAGGTAAATCGCGCCGGAAATAATCGCCAGCCACTGGGCCCAGTTTCGCTGCTGCCACAATCCGTAAGCTTCCACAAATCTCAAAATCGAATAAGCGAAAGACAGTGCCGCGATGAGGAGGATATCTTGATCGCGCAATCCAGAAAGCAGTTGCAAAAAAATAGAGGAATAGCGCTTAGGGAGATGCAGGTGAATGACAAGATGCTCGCCGAGAGTTTGCAGATCATGATGGATGTATCGTAAAAGGCCAAAGCCCGCGGCCAGTACTAAGAAGCCCTTGAGGGCTTCAAAGGCGGCAATCAAATGAAAGCCGCGGCGATGATTATTGCTTTGTGCTTGGAGCTTGATCACAGCTCAACAAGATATACTTTTTCTCACTGCTGTCATCGTCTTTGTTGGTAATTTCAAATAACACCTTTGAAGGAGCTGCCATTAAAATATCAACACGTGATTCTTGGTCTTTTCGAAGCAGAACCTTTTCGGCATCAGCCATCTGGGCTTGGGTTGTGCAACCGATGAGGGATTTAAATTCAGAGTCAGCCCTTTGAGCGCTAAATCTGCCGGAGACCTCTACTGTTTTGTCGACTTCCAGAGCCATGACTTTCACGTTTTTATTTTCTTCTGGCTTTTTATCGTCCTTAGCCATGCAAGAGAGACTCACGATGGGTTTTGCCAACGTATCATTGTTGGGCTTGAGCTTATTGTCATCAGAATCTGGACTTGGATAGTCCGCATTTTGGCGGAACATGACCTGGCTCTGGCCAAAGAGTTTAATGCGTTCTTTTTCTTTGATACTTTTAATGAGGTCGTCGGTACAGAAGAACGTCGTTTGTAAACCAGCAGAAGGTCCCATTAAGACATTGCGACGGGCATTTTCGCTAGCATGCATCTTACGAACATCCGCATCTACTGGAGCATTCACGACGCCAATTCCTTTGTCTTCGGGCTTGGTCTGTTGTTGACCCTCTTTCATTTTGCGGGCTTTTAATTGCAAGTCGTTCTGGCCACCACAGGCGGCAAGGCAAAGAGAAGCGGCTAAAGAGATCAAAAGGGCGCGTTTCATAATATTTCTCCCGAAAGTTCATGGCCAAGTCCTTCAAACCCGGGGCCACTGTGGCTATGCTCTTAGCTGGATCTTGCCTGTTAAGCTTTTAGACAGAAGCCCTTTTTGGTGTTATGACGGGGCATGATTTCACACGCACGCCGTAAACTTCTAGTTCCATTTTTCGCTCTCGGTATGGGAGTGCAACTTCAAAATACCAACAGTTCTTTTTTGCTGACCCCGCCCTCGGCAGAGGAAATTCCCAGCGATGTCTTGCAAGAACGCCAAGATGTCAGCCCCGCCGATGCCACGAAGTCCTTGCCGGGCGTGGTGGTGTTGGGCTCTGAAGTGACGACCTATACGGGAACTTTTTTTCTGCGCGGAGCGAACGGCGATCAGACTTTATTCATTTGGAATGATTTCCGCTCAGATAATTTTACCGGTCCTACGGGGGCGACGGATCCGTTTGGTTTCGGTGCGGAATTTTCCAATCGCATTCGTGTCTTGAAGGGGCCGCAGAGTTTGCTCTATGGTACGCAAGCCATGGGCGGAGTGGTGTTAATCGATCAAGATCCCGATTTGGATTCCAGCGTGGAGCTCGCCGGTGGAAGTTTAAATACCAGCCGCGGCCTTGGCGAGTTCCGCTTTCGCGGTCATCGCTGGCAAATTGCTGTCGGTGGCTCGGCATTTAGTACCGAAGGGGTTTCGTCTTACAATGCCGCGATTCCGCGGGGCTCGGATGGCAAGCTTGAGCGCGACGGCCGGCAAAAAAGTTCAGCTTCTGTGATTGCGAGCTTCGACCTTCCGAGCGAAGATCAACTGCAAATCATGGTGAGCGGCCTGCAAGATACCTTGAGCGACGATGCGCCTCCGTTGGATGATATCAATGCGCACACCGAGAATCGCGGCGCTCAATGGAAAGTGCGCTATAAAGCCAATTGGACCGACAATGCCGACAGTTCTTTCTTGATCACCAGTCAAAACACCAACCGTGAAAATCAAAACCCAACGGATGTTTACAACAGCGATTACTATTTGGATCAGTCCAAAGGGCTTCGCACGAGTTTTTTAAATCGCAACAACCTGCGCTGGCTCGGAAGTCTGTGGCAAGCGGGTCTTGAGTACAACGATGAACGCGGCGATTTCTTTTCAAACTCAAACCTGACTCTGCAGGGCTCAACGTTTAGTCCGCACACCAACGATGGCAGTGTGTATCTTGTCAATGATTGGAATTTTCAGAGCTCGGATCTATCGTGGGGCTTGCGCGGCAATTGCCAAGAATCCAAGAACTGCCTTGCGGTCTACCAGCTGTCCTATCAATGGCACTGGCCCGAGCTGCAGCGAAGCCTGTATGGCGTTGTGAGCAGCGGTCTTAAGCGCCCGACCTTGTATCAACTCTATTCGAGTTACGGCGATCAAAACCTCAGTGCCGAAAACAGCCAGGCCTATGAGCTGGGCGTGATTCAGCGCTGGGGACCGACACAGAAGTTAAAACTCTCTGCTTTCGAGAATCGCTTTTCCAATTTGATTGATTATGATTTTGGAACTTCAAAATACAAAAATCTTCAGCATGCGAAAACTCAGGGGCTGGAACTTCAGCACCAATACGAAGCGGTGATGTGGGATACGCAGTTTTCACTCGCGCAAGTTTATGCCAAGGATGAGGACAGCGGACTTTATTTACTCCGTCGCCCCGTGCTTCAAGGTGCGTGGAATTTAGGGGTGAATATCACGGAACCCTTTCGGGTGCTGAATGAGTTCATTTACGTCGGGGACCGTGAGGATAATACAGTCGCCGGCACACGAGTGACCCTCAATGCGGTGACCCTCTGGAATGTTGTTGCGAGTTATAAAGTGGCTTATGGGCAATACTTCATTCGGGTGAATAATTTGGGCAATACTTTCTATGAAGACATCTCCGGCTATCTGACTCCAGGAAGATTTGTTTGGTTAGGAGCTAAGATCCTTTTCTAGAGGGTATTCCAGTGTAATTTCTCATCGAAGTGCCCGTGAAAAAGGCATGTTTCTCGTGCGTAGAAATTGCAATTTCGCTTGGCGGATTTGTTTAAATAGTTGGAAATTTTCAGTTTTGTCATTTTTTCACTCAATTGCCATATTGTGTCATCTGATCTTTTAGGATATAACCTTTTCCTCTGCTAATCGAAAAAAATTTAATGGGGAGGCTTGGGGCCGTGATCGATTCTACTGGTACAAATCCAAATGCTATTGAAGAAGAAATGGACGACCTCGACAGTGATCTCAACGATGAACTCGATGAGGATCTTGACGGGGAAGAAGAAGCTGAAGATCAATTTGGTGACGAAGCCTTATCTGCCGAAGCTCTGGAAGGTCAATTAGGTCTGAACTCTCTTGGTCAGCTGGGCGAAGAGGAAGAAGATCTGAACCTCGATGAAATCGACAATATTTTGGATCTCACTGATGATAAATATCCAAAGTTCACACTCGCGAAAAACAAAGCACGTTTCTTGCGCATGGTGAGCTGGTACCGCTCTAAAGAAGAGTGGATCGAAGTGGCGCCTTTGAGTGGTGTTACAAAGTTGTTCAAACAACAGACGAAAGAGTTGGAAGGCATTCGCTCTTCAAAACTCGATTACGAAATGGAACTTGAGACGGGCACATTGACTCCGTCACAAAGATCATACCGTCGTGATGAATTGAAAATGTGCCGCGTCCAAGAAAAGATGGCGGTTCATTTGATTTCAAAACTTCAGGTGAAGATTAAATCCGGTCGTAGATAATTGCGTCGACTGACCGAAAGAAAAAAGCTGACTGTTTCCAGTCAGCTTTTTTTTTGCTCTCGACGGTACTTACTTGTAGACCGCGTTGATCAGAGCGCCGCCCTTCAACATGTTGATGACTTGTGTGCGGAGGCTCATTGTCACAGCAGGGCAGCCCCAGCTGCGGCCTTGAATGACGCTCGACTCAGAAACATAATCTGCGCCGTGGATCACGATGGCGCGGCTACGTGCATTCGAATTCGTCGAAGAACGGCCATCGAGTTTCAATGAAAGGCCGTGGCTACCGCTGTAAGTTTCTGCAGTCGTATAGAAACCAAGTGAGCTTGCATTCGAGCCGGAGAGGTTGCTGAATTTGGTTGCGTAGCCGTCGTGGTCGGGGTCGGAACCTTTACCGTGAGCTACGTGAATCGCCATCACTTTGCCGGTCTTCATATCAATGATATAAAAACGCTTTTCTTTAGAGCTCTGTGAGAAGTTGATGACTGCGATGTAGTTTTTGTTGCCGATCTTTGATTGGTTGGCTTCGAAGTAAGCAACAGCGTCAGCAAGTGCTTTGCTTGGAACGATGTGATTTGGATCCAAGTAGTCGTACTTAGATAATGTCACTTCCTTATCGCCTTGATTTTCGGAAGGTGGTGTGAGCTCCACTAGATTCTTGTCCGTCGTGTCTCCCTCGCCAGCAGTGGAATTCCCAGGTTGCTCAGTTGTCGGATCGTCATTCAATACAGTTTGGTCAGGGTTGCTGAAGCTGTTGCCACAAGCTGTGAAACTGAAAACCAAACTGCTCATCAGAACTACTTTTGAAATCATTTTTACCATTAGATCCCCCTCGTGGTTTCAGTGTGCTAAAAAAGGCTACAAGAGAGTTTCGGCTGCTGGCGCGGATTTGCTGACTAAACAACTGAAATCAAGACCAAGGGCTGACGGAAAATAAAACGAAAGTCGCGGCAACAAACGAATCTTGAATGAGCGAACTTTCCACAATTTGGCGCCGGCTCGGGTGACGAAAAGAGTCTCTTTTAAAAAAGTTCGACAGTGATGAAGGCGCCAGTCGCACGTTAATCGATTTCAAAGGCGTGTCTCGAATTGGCACAACTCGTGCTTAGTAGAGAAGCGTGGAGAGCCCTATGGAACGTAAGATCGTGTTACTACCTTTGTTAGCTTATCTTTTTGTATCCTGTGCCCAGAACGGGTTTCAGGCGCCGTTGGCGTCTTTGAAAGATGAAAAACCCACCACTACTTATTCGCCGCCAGAACCTCAGGCGCGAATCATTAAAACTGAAAACAGAACCGAGGGTGGTGTTGTTGTCGTTAAAGAATTTAAAGTTGTCGATGGTCTTTCGACTCCTAGTGACTTTACTTTTGATCTCGATAGTAAAACTTCAGAGGCAAAGCTGAAGGGTCTTATTACAATTCGAGTTGTCGGCAGCTCACCGTTGAAAGTACCACTCGAAGTCAGCGGTAAAATCGATCCTGAAACTCTCAGTGGAACTATGCCAGCAAGTAATCAAGAGCAATTAACTGCCCTCGGCGTTCAAAGCGGTGCGAGCGTTACCTGCTTGAACGAGAGCTGTACTGAATCGTTCATCGACGTGTATGTAAAATATCAAGGTTATGTTTATCATCATCAATTGGAAGTCCGTGGTAAGAACATCGCGAAAGACAGTGATGAGAATCCGCCGACACCAAAAACTCAACCAAAAGATTCTGGTAAGGATCCTGTAAAAGATCATCAGCCGATGTCGCCGAAGACTCCAGCTCCGAAGAAGCCAACAGCGCCTTTGGGTCAAACTTCAGGCGAAGATGATGGCTCTCAGTTTGAGCATGATATCGATGACGAAGCTGAGGCAGGAACTTACGTCGGGGACCCACAAAAGGATATTACAATCCTCTTCCCGGATACGACTCCGACTAAGCAAACTCCGGTAACGCCGGCGGCTCCGGCTGGAAAAAATGATCCGAGCGGAAAGATTGATAACAAGAAAACTCCGCCGGTTTCTCCGGGCTCGTCATCGGGTAAAGCAGACGGTAGTAAAGACGATTCTAAGAGTGACGGTAAGACTGAAACAGGTCCGATGGATACTGTGAAGGCGGTCCTTAGAGGTCTGGGCCAAGCGGTGACGGCGGTAGGTAGAAACAACTACACGATTGGACACCTAGAAAATCCAGCGAACGTGTATGAGTATGAACAAACTCATAAAGATGCCGGTTTCCAAATTCTCTATCCGAAGCGTGAGACTTATTATAGTACGGACGATATGAGAAATGTTCTTGTGTCGTTGGGACAGTACAACAACAAGTATATGCACGGTTATGTGACGAGCGTCGGTGATATCTCCCGTAAGGGCGGTGGTCAGTTAGGTGCGCATTCGTCACATCAATTAGGATTGGATGCAGATATTTCTTTCTACTTTGATGATCAGTCAAAGCAAAAGGGTTTGGTGGATGCTGTGGCCTCTTCAAAACCGATCCGCGCCTTCATGGCGGAAGAGCAGTGGGCTCTTTTCAAATCTTTGGTGGAGCAAAAGAATGTCGATCGCATCTTCATCCACGGAGCTTTGAAAAAAGAACTCTGTAATGTAGCAACGCGATCAGGTGATTTGAAAGCTGGTGACTCAGACAATGTGGCATTTGAAACTCTGCGCGTACTTCGCCCAGAGCCGAGCCATGACAATCACTTCCATTTGAGATTGAAGTGCTCTACGGCACAACCACGCTGCCGCCAAATGGCTCCTCCAGCTAAGGCAACGGGCTGTTAGAAACAGCTCCGTTGCAATAAACTCGACTTAAGTCAGTGGTGAATTCTCGGAATAAATCAAGTCCCATTATGAGACGAGTTGATTCCAAAGTCTTTCTCGAGGCTTAAACTGTCTCAAAATAATTTTGTTGAGACCCCTAAATTCTCACGGTGAAACGCCGATACGATAAAAGTGATTCAAACAAGAACGTTTAACGTATCATAAGGGGAGGACGAAATGTCTCGTACGATTTTGATTATGGTGAGTGATAATGCTGAGGCTGTTGAAAATGCCAAGAAGCAATGGGAGCACTCTGATGTGACTTTCCAAGTTTATACACCCACCCAATGGAGAGAAGGAATGGAATCTCCGTTCTTCCGCCAGCAATTGATGGCTGGGGTCCCTGCTTTGGCATTTGGTTCAAGCTCAGTGAGTGGTGAGACCGCTGGCAATGTATTGCCGTTCCCAGGTCCAGGCACGTATTCAGCTGACAACAAAATCCAAAAGATGGATGAGTTGGAAGCTCACGCCATCGAAAATGCCATTGTTCAGTACAAAGGGAATTTGACTGAAGCGGCAAAAGCTTTGGGTATCGGCCGTGCAACACTTTATCGTAAAGTGAAGCAATATCACATCGATCCGTCACAAGCTCGTAAGAAGAGAGCGGCTTAATATTCTCTATTATGAAGATCACGATCTTCGAAAAGCCAGGATGGATTCCTGGCTTTTTATTTTTTATACTGTTTATGGCCCTGGGGGTCTGGGTAACGCGATCAAAACCTGCGAATGCCTACGCCCAAGTTTGCCATTTCGTGAGCGACCATATCTATCTGAACGGTGAGACCATGCGCACATGGGGGCAAAAATGCTTAAAGCGGGCCGGGCTCGTTCAGAAAGACACCAAGGTCGGCGATATCATCGAAGATCTCAATAATCAGTTTTCAGCATTGAATACTTCTCATTTGCTGATCTACGATGCGGAAGCCTCGAAGAGAGTTTGGACCGGCAAGAGTCTTGAGACGGGAATTGAATCCCAGTACGTCGACGGTGAGTTGGTCATATTTAAAGTCCACCGCGATTCTCCGGCAGAGGCCGTGGGGCTTCGCATGGGGGACGTCATTTATCAAGTCAATGGCATGCTGGGAACGCCCGACATGGCAGAGAAAACTTCGGGGCAGTATCTGATCGTTCGTAACGGTACAATCACGGAATACAAAATTTCAGCTAAAGAAATCAAACGCGAAGAAGAGCTGCGGGTCGAGCGGATCTCTGAGCGCACGGCACGATTGATTGTACCTTCCTTTCGAGCCGAATATTTTGAAAAAGAAAATTGGCGCAATCTCATTCATGAACTGAAAAAATATCAAAAAATCATCGTCGATCTGCGCGGCAACCTGGGCGGAAATTTCGTGGCAGGTTTGCGCTTCCTGTCGCCGTTTATGTGCGGCTCTCAAGATATTGGCTATCTGTGGAAGCCAAAATCGAAACTTAAAAAAGAAGCGATTTTTCCGGACGACTTGGACGATGAACATCAAGTGGAGATTCTCGATGAATCTTTCCTCGTGCGGCTTTTGACGTTTGAAGACTACGATTGCTTAACGGCTTCAGTCGCGGTGCTGGTGGATTCCGGCAGTGCTTCGACGGCTGAGATGGTGGCGCAAGCGTTGAAGGACTATATCGGGGCGAAGATCTTTGGCTCTGCCAGCGCGGGGCAGTTGTTGGTGGGTGTGTGGTATCCTCTCCCAGCACTCTCTCAAGGAGTGAAGATCTCGATTCCTGAAGCGGTTTACCAGACTCGACGAGGGCATAAGATCGAAGGTCCAGGAGTCCAGGTCGACAAGGAATTATATTATCGTTTGAGTGAGCTGCAGAATGGCGAAGACAGTTGGGTTAAGAGTGCAGTGCAGCTATTTTAGGCTGTATCACCTTGATACGTCTAACAAGTTACAGTCGGATGTTGAGCGTGTATACGATAAGATGTATTTTAAAAGAACCTGGTGAATCATAGGAACGGCACGAGTTTCGCTGTGGTCTTAATATAGATCACTCACACTAACCCGACCGAATGAATCACGTGTCGAATAAAGAGGGGCCTCATGTCTAAACAACCAGAGAACAAAGTCTTGGAGTTCCCACAGAACAAATCCTTGCGGAAGCGTCTGATGGATCGTGGCCAAGATCAAAAAGCTGTTCTCGGTCTTTCAATTGTTTCCGTTCTTGTGATGACAGTATTTTTGAATGAGTGGATTGTAAAATCCCAGCACTCCGTCGACATGATCACTGAAGGCAATCGTGGTATCGCCAGCTTCGATGACCGTGATGCCGTTGAAGGCATCAAGTGGGAGCACGAACTCGCGCAAAAACTTTCCGAAGAAAAGGAATCTGCAAAAAGCCTGATGGCCGTAAAGCCAACTTTGAAAGACGAATTGGTTTTTGGCTTCCTCGAAGGAAAATATCGCACTCGCTTAGTAAATGCAAAGATCGAGGGATTTGACTTCACAGAAAATCAAGCCGGTGACCAGCCTTTGGTCATTAAAGAAAAAGCTGAATTCTTGAAAATCTTCAAAAGCGTTTTCACCGTGGGATATTCAAAAGTCCAGTTGGAAAAACGCGAGAGCGGCCAAGAAGTTTATAAGCTCTTGAGCTCAGCCAACAAAGATCTTGGACAAGCGCGTTTCCAGCTCGACGAACAGGGGCGCGTGTTGTCCTTGAAGATCGTCCAATAATTGATAACTAGACCGCAGTTTTAAGACTGTTAGACCGATAAATCCCTTATGGTAGTAAGGGATTTATCTTTTTCAGAAACACGTCCACCGCGCGATTTTCGAGCTGCTGCGCCCGACACACCACAGGTGCCATTGGCACCGGTCACAGACCGTTTTATCGCGATGATATTGGACTTCTTGATTCTCTCGCCGGTTGTGAGTTTCTGTGTCGCGGGAATCCTGCGCAATCTCAAAACTGTTTTGCTTTTGAATTCTGACTCGGAAGAAGCTGTCGTCATTTGGGCGCTCTTTGTTGTGGGAATCGTTGCGATCTCTTCTTTGCTACAAGCATTTTTCATTTATTTCTGGCAGGCGACTCCGGGGCAAAAGTTTTTGCAACTCGAAATTGTGTCTTATCCGCAGCCACTCAGTGAACATCGTAAACTGACATTTGCACAGTCCTTCTTGCGTCCCCTGGGATGGTGGCTGGGCACTGGTTTGATGGGAGTTCCTTTCCTGGAAATTCTCGGTCACCCTCTGCGCCGAGCGTTCCATGAACGAGTTTCGGATACGCTCGTGATTTCTCATAAGCAAGAGCCTGTGGATATTCCACTGGCGGTCGAGACTCGCTATATCAGCTCCACACTGTGGATCTTCTTTGGTTTTATGTTTGTCATGGGGATTGCGCTGATGGGGAAGGCTTATAAGGCGGCTTTGCTGGAAGGTCTTGCCGGAAAAAAAGCGTTAAGTCAGGCATTCTGTCCTGCAATTTCAACAGAGGTTTATCAAGGCCAAAAGCGTTTGGATATAGCTTTGGCGATGTATCTTGCCGACGAAGCCGATGATGCCTGCGTTTATACGGAAGCGCAAAAAGCCGTTTGGAATTTAGAGGGTGAAGAGAAAGCCCTTGGCAATCTTGCCATGGCTGTTATCACTGAGGACGAAAAACAAGCAGCCGCTTATCAATCTCGTGTTTGCGTCGACAGTGAAAAATCTGAAGCCTGCGCGATTTCAAAATATCTGCAATCCAAAGACCAGGACAAGGGCAACCTCCTTCGCCGTGCGGGGCTTGGTTTGGTTTCTTCGCGTTTGTTACTTTTGAAGGATTCTATGGATTTGGCGAACTATGCTTCGGCGGTAGGGCTCATCAAAGATCTCGAGACCGAAATGCCCCTCAAGAACTTCCTCAACAAGAAGCTTGTGAAGGCCGCGTGGATTTTAAATGCTGAAGCGGGTAAAAAGAATTCCCGTGTCCCAGCGAGTGCCGATGAAAAGCAGATTGTGCAAGAGTTCAAGAAAAGGTATGAGATTGAATGATTTTGCCTCAGCCGGAACCTCTTTCAAAGTATCATCGCTTTCCGCTGACGTGGACCTTGCTGGCTTTGAATGTTTTGATTTATTTCCTGTTTTTTGCGAGTCAGCCGGATGCGTTTAAAGACCAAGAAATTCTAAAGACCGAGTCTACCATTGTGACCGGCAAGCTCTATCATCAGTATTTGCAGCATCTCAGCAGTTTTGAACAAAAATCCCGCGCCGATTGGATCTATAAACTCAATGCCCAGAGTGATGATCAAATGGAAATTCTGGGAGCTTACGCACTCCGAGATGCGGAGTTTCTTGCTCAGGCAGACAAGTATCCGTTCACAGGTGATGAGGTCGCCATTGCGAAATGGCGTGAGTCCGCCGTTTCATTCATGAAGTTCTATAATGAAGATACAATGTACAATTTTGGTTTGAATAAGTCAGATATGAGTTCCATTACGTGGATCACGTATCAGTTTTCACATGCCAGTCTGACCCATCTTTTTAGTAATATGCTTTTCTTGGTGGTCATGGGCACGGCCGTTGAAACGATGGTGGGAAGCTTTGCCTTGCTGGCGGTTTATCTTTTGGGTGGTATTGCCGGTGGCGCCGCGTTCTTGTTTTATAACGGCCACGGTGTGATTCCGATGGTAGGGGCGAGTGCCTCGATCAGTGCGCTGCTCGCGTTCTACGTGGTGGCCGAAACTCGTCGCCGTGTTCGCTATGTGTATTTCATTTCCCCGTTCCCCGGGCATAACGGATTTATTTATCTGCCGACATTATTGATCGTTCCCCTGTTTTTGCTTGTGGATTTCACAAGTCTTATCGCGAATCCCGAAGGCATTGGCAGTGGTGTCGCCTATGCGGCCCATGTCGGCGGCACCTTGTTTGGCGTCATCACTGGAGCGTTTGCTCGCTGGGTGTTGCACGTCGAACGGCCCTTGGCCTTTGTCGATCCAGTGCCAAATTCACCTCAAAATGAAGGCGACATCAGCGACGATTTTGAGTGGTAAGAATTGAGCACTTAACAATCGTCCAAGATGATACCCCCAAAACAAGATTTTATTGAAGGCCATTTCATATCCTGATAGGATATGATGAGTTTTCACTTTGAGAAATGATAATTTAAATAGAATTCGGGGAACAATAATGGCAGCTGTCGGTTCAACATCATTGGAAAGTTATTTGGAAAGAACAAAGCGAAACCATTTCTGGACACGTGGAGTGGACGGTCAGCTGAATTTAAAAAAACTCCGTGTAGGGGTTGCAGGCCTTGGCGGAATGGGAAGCAATATTGCGGAAATTCTAGTACGTCTTGGCGTCGGAACTTTACGTGTCGCCGACCCTGATATTATCGAGCTTAGTAATTTAAATAGGCAGGTCATCGCCAATCTTACGACCATTGGAACTACTAAATTGGAAGCCTCGGTAAAAGAGCTTTTAAATATCGACCCTGGTTTGAATATTCAGGGGTACCCAGAGGGGATCAATGCAGAAAACGCGGATCAATTTGCAGAAGGACTTGATGTCATCATCAATGAAATTGATGTTCTTCACATGGACAAGCAAATGCATCTTCTTAACGCCGCCAGAAAAAGGAATATCCCGGTTTACACCACTTTGGTCGTGGGCGTGGGAATTCATCTCTATAAGTACGACCCAAAGAGTTCATTCACGGCGCACGATTTTTTAGGGCGCCTCTTAAAAGATTCCAGTCTAGACGCTTTGCTAGAGGTTTTGGGGGAGCCCCTTCCTTCCTATCTCGAGGGAAAAAATATTAAAGATTTCAAAGATGAAATTGTTAAAAGCGGTGGCATCCCTATTTTCGGTGCCAGCACTTACCTCGGTCAGTCCATGTTAGTGATTCGTGCACTTGCAGATCACGGTTACCTTCGACCTTCACAAAACTTACCGGCAACCCCCGCACTTCCGGAATTTTTAGTGTTGGACCCGTTAACTCTTGAACTCAAAACTGCGGTGATAGGTTCAAATGGCAAAGCCAAATTTAAAACATAGCGCTCTCTTTTTCCACATGGGCCCAGGATTTCATGCGAGGATTGAAGCACAGAAGTTTTCGGCCACATATCCGCATGTGAGGTTTTTAGACCAACCTCAAGATGTCACCTTTGCCCAGTTGATCGATTGGGCCTGCGTTGAAATTAAAAATCTTTTTCAGGAAAATAACGCTCCGATAAAGCTCTTGGGACATAGCTTTGGAGGTCAGCTCATCGCGGGGGCTCTCCCCCGGGTTCATCAGTATGTCTCAGAAGTGCGGCTGCTGAATTCCGCTTATGACTCCTTTAGCTGCTTCGTTCATTTGGGAAAAGCCCTCGGCATAGATCAAGCTCAAGGATTTTCTCAAAACGCGAAAAATTCTATTGAAGATAAAATGAACTTGATCTTTCAAGTCGCACAACATCCCCAATTTGCCGAGGTCTACTGGAAAAGCTCTTCTGCTATGAGCGCCTATGCGCAGCTCAGCGCCTCTCATCCAACCTTGGACCTTCAAACTTTTGTGAAAGCTTTCTCCAGCTACTTGCAGGAGCCCCCACCTAAAAAAACCGATCATTGGGGGGGGGCCGCAAAAATCTATTACTCTTTAGACGACGTTTTAGTTCACGATATGAATTCGGTGTCGCCATGGAAAAGTGTTTTTTCCAATGTTCAATTCAGCGAATTGCCTGGCTTAGGTCACTATGCGCATTTCGAATCTGGTGAGGCGGCGGCGAAATTTTTTAAGGATTGAAGCAATAAGAACATTCTGATCCCATAAAGGCCCGCTTTAAGTGCGGGCTTTTTTTATTTCCTTTTGGGAAACAGATGTGGATTTATTGTTTCTTTTTATATTTTCATAAAAATGGCAGATTCTTCTTCGAACTGCAATTAGGCAGTTCATATCAAGGAGAAGTCCCATGACAAAAATCAGTTATGCGCTCTTAGGAGCCGTGAACCTCGTGCTGGCAGGATCGCCCGCATGGAGCCAACCAGCCCCTTCGACAGCCGTGTCCCATGACGGTATCGAGCAGGCCAATATCGCCACTTTCAAAGCCATCGAAAGCACGTGGTTGAAAGTTCCGAACTTATGTAAGGCAGTAACCTTCCACGCCAGCCCGGCGCCGGTCGAAAAACGCATTCTCAGTGCGGCAATTCAAAGTATCTACTCATCCTTTGAGGCCTAAGCTTATGAACCCGCGAGTGACAACCTTTTCTTCGGAAGAGATCAACCTCCTCCGAAGTCAGTTTGAAAAGCTTCCGGAAGTCTTCCCGTTTCGCCGGGATCCCAAGCTGGCGGCGAAAATCGCCAGCTTGGGGATGTTCAGAGAAGTCGGAACGGTCAACGATGAAGCCGCAAGATTTATTTTTGACACGCAGACGGGAAATCCAGTTCGCAGGGAGTCGCTGAAAGCAGAGCTCATCGAGTGGAATGGACTGTGGGGTTTGAGAATATATTCTGAAGATACGAGCAGTTTGGATCTGCGATGTAAAGGTTTCTACGAGCTCATTCATCCGACGCCTTCCTTCTCTGGTGAAACGCTTCACTCACTTTATATTTTTCCAGAGATCATCTACAAGATCGCCGAAGCTCAAGGAATCGAGCTCGTCATTGTGAAGTCGTGGGGCAAGAATTCCATCTTCGGCGGGTTTGATCCGGCGAAGGGATATTATCAGACGAACTTCTGGGAAATTGAAAACAACGATGTCCTCAAGTTTTCAGATCTCGTGCGCCAAGGGAGGCTTGCGTTCATGGGAACTCACGATTTGATTGCTCACATTGCTGCCATCGATCCATGGCACTGGCCACTGCTGAAAAGCAACGCGGAGAAAGTTTATCAAGCGATCACTTCGTATTTTAAATCCGTCGCAAAACCGAGTGTTGCGGCTTTGATTTTACCCTACACCATTGGTGTGGTTTTAGACGATCTCGCGCAACCGCCCAGTTACAGTTCGAAGAGCCATCTCGCTGTTCTCGACGAGCTGCTTTCGCGCCTCTCAAAAAATGAAATCCCCGCAGGACTGCCGACGATCCTCTCGCAGTTTCCTGAAAGCTTTCAGAGAATCATCGATCTTTCTCGGGTGGTGGACGCGCATGAGCGGCCCCAAGATATTCGAGAGACGGTTCGCGATTTTGTGAGCGAAATCTTAAAGTCCTCGGCGTATTTGTGAGTTGTGGTGGCAGGCTTATTGAATATAAGATCGTATTATGACATCAAAACGATTTATCTTATCATTAAGTTCTTTGGCACTAACTGTTTTTGTTAACTGTCTAGCATTTGCACAGACAGCGCCTAGCGACTTATGCACGGAGTTCACTACAGGATGCAAGTTCCAAAAGGTCGTCGTTCGAGGGGCTCCAGCTGTAGAAGACCAGTATGCTCTCGATGTGACCCTAGGGACCCTTTCAGAACAGCAGTTTAAGGACCTTTATATTCGCTATGCAACGAAACCGGGGAGTGCCTATGATGCTCGCCGGGTCTATAAGCTGGTAGACTTTTTGCCGTCTTTCGTACAGAAACTGAATGGCAAGGTTCTCAATCCCCATACTTTGCCGGCCGATCCAGCTCTCGTTAAAGCTTTGCGCGATCAGGGATTAAACGTTGATAAAGTTGCCGAGGTTGATGGCAATTGCCATTCGGTGACTTGGCAATGGGTTAATTTTCTTCAAGGAAAGGGATCCGATGATGGATTGCTGACTTTGGCTGATGGCGAAAATCTGCAACTCGATGCTCCTGTGGACGTCAAAGACATACAACCCGGCGATGCCTTGGTGATCAGCGGGAATGGTGGTTTTGGTCAAGTCGGTGCAGTTCTGCACTCGTTAATTTACTTGGGCCATGGGCTGGTATTTGAAAAACCAAATCCTGGAGTCGAATACGCTTATCGCATCAGTTATCTTGCAGACGCCGTCGGCAAATACAAGAAAGTAGACTCTCAAGCCCAATTCCAATTCTACCGAATTAGTAAGAACTCCCGGATTCTGCCTTCACTGACAGAGCAGCTCTCGCTAAGCCCTGTAAAAAGTCAGCAAGCTCATGGAGTGAATCTGTCGTCTTTGTCGGATGCAGTTTTAGGCAAGTACATTCTGCAGGAGACTTGGGACAACCAAAAAGACGAAAGCGTATTCACCTTGGGAGTCATTTTGAAAACAAGTGAAGCCAGTTCGCAAAAATTTAAGAGCGTAGGCTCTCCTCGGTAAGGTTCATGTTATGAGAGACTTATTTAAAAAAACTTTCTGCGCTCTTATCTTAGTCTCTTTATCACATGCCCAAGCAAGTGATTGCACTCAAGCGCAGAACCCATTACCGCTAAAACTAGTGTATCCAGCAAGCTCTGAGCTTGCGAGTCCTGTCGATGTTCAGTTCGAGTTGAATGGTGATAATTTGATTGCTCTCTTTAACGTACGAACGGCCACGATCAATGCAAAGCCGGTTTTAGGTCCGAAAGAGTATCCCTTCCAAGCAGACGTCGTCGAATTATTTTTGTCCGTGGTTGATGGCGCAGAACCGTTTCCATATTACGAGCTTGAGCTCAGTCCTTACGAGAATACTTACGAAGTTCGAATTGATTCTCTCAAGAAACCCTTCGTGGATAATATCAAAATGGGTTTGAGGTACGAAGTGAAGCGCTCGCAAAGCGGCTGGCAAGCACGATTGGAAATTCCATTAAAAAATCTTGGCTGGAACGGGAACCCCTCAGCCATTCGTGGTAATGCCTACTCGATCTTGGGTAAATCTCCCAACCGCAGCTTTTGGAGTGCGTTCCTGCCGAAGCAAGCGAAGCCGAGCTTCCACAAGCCTGAATTTTTTAAACCACTTTTACAGTGTCGGTAAGCCCACTGAATTCTTTGATCTCAGCTTTTCTCCTCGGGAATCCTGTCTCTTGGCATAGTTGTAAATGGAATTTTATGGGGAAATACAAGATGATGGCTTCAATAAAAAGCGCAACAATACTCTCCATCAAGGAATGGTCCTTTGATTTCACCAAGGAGATTTTATGATTGGCGAGAGATTAGCGAATTTGGATTCTGAAGAAAATATGTCAGGCGAGTTTGGAGAAGACTTTGAAACTCGCTTAGAGAGGCGCCTGGAGCGTCGACTCACACGCCGTTTAGAGCGTCGGTTGGAGCGTCGACTGGATCGTCGTATGAGACTGAGAGCGGCCATTGCAGAACTTCTCAAGGCGAAGATTCGTGAACACTACGGCATCGAAGAAGAAGAAAGTGTCTTCGGTGACTCTGAATTTGCAATGGAAGGGGATACTGGGCCTCTTCGTTCTCTCATTGGTGCAGCTTTAGAAGGGGGCGATATCGAGCCCGAAGATCTTTTTGGCGAAGAAGGTGTGGAGCGCCGCTTGAGTCGCCGTATGGGCCGCAGAGCCGATCGTCGAGTGGATAGAAGAGTTGCTCGTCGTTCAAACAGAAGAGCTGCCGTGAAGGCAAAAGTAGCAGAAGCAAAACATTAATTCGGAAAAAAGCCTCTGAACAAAACACTCAGAGGCTTTCAAAATTACTCTGTTTCCGCCGGAGCAAAACCTCGGCGGAGCGTATTCTCGGTCACAGCCGCTGGTTCCATATACTGCTTCAAATAATCCGGTCCACCGGTTTTAGAGCCGATTCCAGACATTTTGAAACCGCCAAACGGATGACGGTCGACCATCGCACCGGTGATGCCGCGGTTGATGTACAAATTCCCAACTTCGAATTCCTCTTTCACGCGCGCGATGTTCGCTGGACTGCGCGAGAACATTCCGCCAGTGAGAGCGTACTCGGTGCTGTTTGCAACCTCGAGAGCTTCATCCATGTTTTTCACGCGAATGATCGCGACCACGGGGCCGAAAATTTCTTGTTGAGCCAGTTTCGAATCGCCAGGAACGTTGCCAAAAATTGCAGGAGGCGCGAAGAACCCGGTTGAGGGAACATTTCCTTTGAAGAGAAGCTTATGATTCTTCTCAGCTTCCGCGATGGTGCCGAGAATGCGCTGATGCGCTTCTTGGTCCACCACAGGACCCATGTAAGCTTTTGGATTTTCTGCTGAGAGCACGTCGATAGATTTCGCTGCTTCCACCAAGCGGTCGGTGAAGCGATCATAAACCTCATCCAACACAATCACGCGGCTGGCAGCGGAACACTTCTGACCGCTGAAGCCAAATGCCGAGTAGAGAACTCCGTCCACCGCTTCGTCGAGATCCGCATCGTTATCGATGATGACAGCATTCTTACCGCCCATTTCGATGATGCAACGTTTGACGTGAGTTTGACCAGCTTGAACGTGGGACGCCCGATTCAGAATGTGCAAACCAACGGCTTTTGAGCCCGTGAAGGCAATTGTTGTCGTGAACTTGTGGTTTACGATGTATTCGCCAACTTCCTCACCGAAACCAGGCAAGAAGTTGATCACCCCAGGAGGGAAGCCCGCTTCTTGGATCATTTTCATCAGACCCCAAGCCACCACGGAGGACTGCTCCGCCGGTTTCATGACGACGGTATTTCCAGTCACAGCCGCCGCAGTCACCATGCCGGCAAGAATCGCCAATGGGAAGTTCCAAGGCGCAATCACCACCGTCACGCCGCGGGATTTGTAGATGTAATTAGAAACTTCACCAGGCAGGCCACCCACGCGCAAAGGCTTTTGCAAGAGGCGCATATCGCGCGCATAATAGCGGCAGAAGTCAATCGCTTCACCGATGTCGCCATCGGCTTCGGCCCAAGGTTTGCCGACTTCAAGAACTTGTGTTGCGATCAGCTTAAAGCGATCGCGAGTCATGATGTCAGCAAGTTTGTCCACCAATGCAGCTCTTTGTTCGCAAGGTACGTTCTTCCAAGTTTTGTATGCAGCTTGAGCTGCTTGCATCGCTTGTTCTGCGTGCTCTGTTGTCGCCATGTTGATTTTGCCGACAACTTGAGAAGCTTCAGAAGGATTCACACGCTCAAAGATTTTTTCAGTTTTGATTTCTTTGCCATTGATATGCAAAGGCACATTCACTGGCAACGTCGCTTTGAACTCGTTGATCGCCTGATGCATTTTATCGCGATCCGTTTTGATCGCGAAATCCAAGAGAGGTTCGTTGTAGAATTTGTTCGGTTTCTTCGCGAGTTGCGAAGATGTCGGAGTCAAACCTTGAGCTGGATCTTTCAAAAGTTCCGCCGTGGATTTATTATCCGCGAATTTTCCGCGCAACCAAGATTCATTCGAAGAGTTCTCGAGCAGGCGACGCACGAGGTACGCCATGCCTGGAATCAATTCGCCGACAGGAGCGTATTCACGCAGACGATAGCCCATATCCACGATCGTCTTCTTCACTGGTTCCGCCATCCCGTAAAGCATTTGGAACTCGAGAGCCGCTTTCGGGATGCCAAGTTTCTCAGCGTAGATCATACAAGCTGCCAGAGTTCTCACGTTGTGAGAGGCAAAAGCAGGGCGGATGTGTTTGATATTTTCAAGCAAGTACTTCGCGCACACTTCGTAGTTCGCGTCAGATTCAGCTTTGTTGGTGTAGACCGGAATCGGCCAACCCCGTTGTTCAGCTTCGATGGTTTCATAATCCCAGTAAGCGCCCTTCACGAGGCGCACCCAGAATGGAGTGCCGCGCTTTTGCGCGAAGTCCGTCATCGCTTTGACGTCTTCGAAAGAGTCGCGCAAGTAAGCTTGGATCACGATCCCGAAGTATTTGTAATTGCGGAACTCAGGCTCGTTGATGAGCTCTGTAAACACTTCGAGTGTCATGTGTTTGACAGCGTAGTGTTCCATATCGAGGTTGATGAACACCCCTTTTTCCATGCCAAGACGGAAAACAGGGCGCATGCGGTCTTTGAGAATTTTCTTGGTTTCATCCCAAGCAAGATCTTTGATTTGCGAATACAGCGCCGTCATTTTCACCGACACATTCACTTTCGGAATCGCGCCTTCGTGATCGCGGTCGATCTGCGGAATCTCGTCCCACCTCTCGGCGTCTTTCGCGAGCCAATTCACGAGCTCGACGTATTTGTTGGTGTACTCTTGTGCCTCTTTTTCAGAGAGAATCGCTTCACCTAAAATATCGACCGTGAAAGTCATTTTGTTTTTGCGGGCTTTTTTCAAAACGGGCAGAGCCTCATCCGGATTTTCACCGGTGATGAACATCTTCGCCATGCCGACGACGTTTTTCTTAATCGCACCGGCCATCAATCCCGGGGCCAAAGAACCCAAACCAAGACCCACGTTAAACACCGGAGGCAAAGTCCCGCCGTCTTCCGAGAAATATTCTTTCAAGTGGCGAGACACTTCGTCGCCTGAATTCAGCGATGGCAAAACATCGACGAAGCGGAACATGTTGGTTTTGAATTTTTCGTTCTTCATGCTCCATTCCATGATGGAGCCGTACCAGAAGTCTTTGGAGAAAATGGACGCCTTGGATTGGCCTTCCATATTTTTGAGAATCTCTTCACCCTTAGACAGAATCTGAGCCTGAATATCCGACATATTTTTCACCTCAATTTGGAGGCCCGCATATTCGCTCCGTGAGAGCAAAAACTCAAGGATTTTACGGCGCCGTCACAGGGGCGGGGAGCATGAATGACGCATGTGACCATCTCATTCCGAGACGTCGTCTAAACACCACCCCTGTTAGCGAAAAAAGTCCCTCACCCCACGACCGGTCCTCATCCCCGCATATATGCCACCTGAGCGTGCATCGCCCTTGCAAAAGCTTCAGGCATACGGAGGCTTTATGAAAACAATGATTTTAGCAATGGTCCTCATATTCGGTACAGCTGCCCAAGCGGCGAGCCAAGATATCCAGGTAAAAACCGATCACTGTGAGACAAAGGCCTCCGAAGATCAAAAATTGGATTGCTATAATCAAGCACTTGCCGAAGGTAAAAGCTTGATGGACCGAGAGTTTTCTCTGCGCAAAAAAGATCTCTTGGAACCGAGTGCGGTTTCCACTCTGGAGTCTTCGCAATACGTGTGGCGCCAGTCTTTAGGCCCTAAATGTTTTTCAAGCCGCCAAGAAGGTGAAGTTGCTTTCGCGCGCTGTAACTTAGCTCAAGTTTTAGATCGCGCCACAGAGCTTTCAAAAATCTCTTTGCGTAGCGCTTCGAAATAATTCTCATTACATTCAGGGAGTCGTATTCAGTGACTCCTTAATCAGCGGATAATGCTCGAGGCTCTTCTTCACTTCTTCGCGGAAAGCCTTCTCGATTTTCGGCAGCAGATAAGCCTTCTTTTCATTCACAATAAAATGTAACGGATAGCGGAGAAAAATCCGTTTGCTGAGTTTGGCTTCGGCTTCGAGGCCCGGGAATTTTTCATAGAGGCCTTTCAGAATTTCCTCGGGCAGCAGAATATAGTCCACGCGCTGGCTGCGGAGCATGCCTACGGCCTGGCTGAGGTTTCGCACCTCTACCAATTTCAATTGCTGGTCTTTGATGGCTTCAGTGAGGCCGGCATTGTTCAAGGGGCCGACGCCGTTGTATTTTTGCAGGGAGTTTTCATCAAAGGATTTGTTGTTCTTTAAGTAAATGAAGCGAACGTTGGTGAAAAAGATCGGAAAGCTCGTGCCGCGCAACTGCGGAAAATCCTTCAGTACAGAGGGCGCGCGAATCAACTGAGCATCGACTTCACCGCTGACGTTCATTACATTGGCGCGAGTCAGCGGCAGGGCCACGTACTCGGCTTCCAAGCCCGCCTTAGCGAGGGTGGCGCGCATAAAATCTTTCAGCTGAAGATAGGCCGGGGAGTTTGTATAAATTTCTTCTTGAGCGACTGCCAATTTTTCAGCGTGGGCGGCGCTGGCACATAGCAAACCTAGCAGGGAAATTCCTGCAAACCAAAATCGTATGAGAGAGGAAGGTTTGCGTTTGTTTAACATAACATTACGTATGATAACAAAACGGCATCCCAAGGAAAAGGTGAAGGCTCGCGATTTCGTCAAAGATCTGGACAAGGTCCTCTGCCAAGGTCTTACAAAAATCTTATTTCTCTCATTAGATTTATTAATTGGCCCGATAAGATGTAAACAGCTTAAATATTCCCACAAGGAGAAGTTTATGCGTTTCGTAATCTTGAGCATCATGGCAGGCCTCATCGCTGTTTCTAGCACCCAAGCACAAGAGTTTGCTTCAGACGAAGCGGTGGCTCGGCGCAAATTCACTTTTGATGAGTTTGAAAGCATCACTAAGCTCTTGTATGCGGG
>Ga0255338_1000773_pt1 | contig 81215 bp, 70 predicted proteins | sample MeOH1_35cm_T4_19_FD_203715 | JGI IMG/M metagenome (GOLD analysis project Ga0255338, IMG submission 203715) | Sandy soil microbial communities from University of British Columbia, Vancouver, Canada - MeOH1_35cm_T4_195 | ecosystem: Engineered > Artificial ecosystem > Sand microcosm > Unclassified ... | reverse complement strand
CGGAGGGGCAGGTCGCTCACGTGTTACGCACCCGTTCGCCGGTCAGGGGTTACCCCCCGCCCTCGACTTGCATGTGTTAAGCACGCCGCCAGCGTTCGTCCTGAGCCAGGATCAAACTCTCCAAGAGAATTCGATAGCTCCTCGAACGCGGTTTTCTCGAGACGAGAGTCTCGAAAGACCCGCGTCCGGAATCAGTATTTCGTGATTGATCTCTCGCCACGGCACACGACCACCGCAGCTCAAACGAGAGCCATCGCACGAATGTCACACTCGATTGTCAAACAGCAACTTGCGTCCCCACGATTACTGGGGAACGCTAAGTATAACCGGGCGTGGTCGATCTGCAAGGGGTGGCGCGACCATCGCGCCTCCACCGTCACGCCCGCTCCCTACCATCATTCGTCGCGCCGCGGATGCCCCGGACGCGGACGATCCTCATCATCGTCATCGTACTCGTCATCCAAATCGACGAGGTCGTCATCGATGTCGTCGAGGTCCTCCTCATCCTCCTCGAGATCCTCGTCGTCCTCATCATCTTCTTCGTCCTCGTCATCCTCGAGGTCGTCGTCCTCATCGACATCGTCCAACTCATCGTCCTCGTCGGCATCCTCGTCGTCGAACTCGTCGTCCTCGTCGAGGTCCTCGTCGTCGAATCCGTCCTCCTCGTCGTCGCTGTCGAGATCGTCGTCATCGCGCCTCGGGGACAACGCACCAGCCACGCGGTGCCCCGCGGCAGCCAGCGACGAGTCGAGCCAGTCCAACATGGTACAGGTCTCCTGGAGGATATGTGGGAGGATGTTCAGAGCGACGCGCGCTCGCGCTCGCGCTTGGCTTCCCGCGACAGCTTCTTCCGATCGTTCGCGCTGAGAAACCGCTTTCGAAGACGAATCGCTCCGGGTGTTACCTCGATCAGCTCATCGTCCTCGATATACTCCAACGCGCCTTCGAGCGTCAACTCCCGCGGCGGCTCCAGCTGCACGTTCTCGTCGCTCGACTTCGAGCGCATGTTCGTCAGCTTCTTCTCTTTCGTTGGGTTCACATCCATGTCGCCGGGACGAGCGTTCTCACCGACGATCATACCCTCGTACACCGCGTCCCCGGGCGACACGAACAGCGTCGACCGCTCCTGCAAGTTCGCGAGAGCGAATGCGACAATCGTGCCCGCCTCCATCGAGACCAGTGTTCCGCGCGTGCGCCCGGCGAGGGGCCCGGCCCACGGTCCGTAATCGAGGAACCGATGGTGGATCACGCCGGTGCCGCGCGTGTCCGTGAGAAATTCGCTGCGATATCCGAAGAGCCCGCGCGCCGGAATCCGATAGCGCAACCGCACCATCCCCTGCCCCGGATTCTTCATCTCGAGCATCTCGGCGCGCCGTGGCCCGAGCTTCTCGATCACCGCACCGAGGAATTGCTCCGGCACGTCGATCATCAACTCCTCGTACGGCTCGAGCCGCTCGCCGCCGGCGCCAACCCGCGTGATCACGCGCGGGCGCGACACCTGGAACTCGTACCCTTCCCGGCGCATCGTCTCCATCAGGATCGAGAGGTGCAGCTCGCCACGTCCCGACACGGTCCACGCATCCGTCGACTCCGTGTCCTCGACGCGCAGTGCGACGTTGCGCTCCAGCTCCCGGTACAGCCGCTCACGAACCTGACGCGACGTCACGAACTTTCCTTCGCGCCCCGCGAACGGAGAGTTGTTGACGAGGAAGTCGACGGAGATCGTCGGCTCCTCCACGGCAATCCCTTCGAGTCGTTCGGGATGCTCGACGTCCGTGACCGTGAGCCCGATCTCGACGCCTTCGAGCCCGGCCAACGCGACGATCTCACCGGCGCTCGCCTGCTCGACTTCGATCCGATCGAGGCCCTCGAAGATGTAGAGGCGCGTGACGCGCGAGCGCTGGATCAATCCCGCGTCGACGTTGGCCGACGGCACCCCCGTGATGGCCATCGCCGCGTCCACCGGGAGCAGTGCGACGGAATCTCCGAGCCGAACCGTCCCACGCTCGATGCGCCCAATGCCGAGTCGACCGAGGTACGGCGAATGATCGATCGTCGAGATCAGCATCTGGAACGGGCCTCCGCTGTCGTTCGGCGGCGGCGGCACGTGGCGCACGATCGCCTCGAACAACGGTGTGAGGTCGACGGGTGGGACATCCATGTCGAGCGTCGCCACGCCCTCGCGCGCCGATGCGTACACCACCGGGGCATCGAGCTGCGCGGCGTCCGCCTCGAGCTCGAGCAACAGCTCCAGCACCTCGTCGTGCACGCGAAGCGGATCGGCGCCCGGACGGTCGATCTTGTTGATGACGACGATCGGCGTGCGTCCGAGCGCGAGCGCCTTGCTCAGCACGAACCGCGTCTGCGGCATGGGACCGTCGAACGCATCGACCACGAGCAGCACACCATCCACCATGCGGAGAATGCGCTCGACCTCACCGCCGAAGTCGGCGTGGCCCGGCGTGTCGACGATGTTGATCTTGGTGCCGTGCCAACGGATCGCCGTGTTCTTGGCGAGAATCGTAATCCCCCGCTCGCGCTCGAGCGGGTTCGAATCCATCACGCGCTCCTGGACGACCTGGTTCTCGCGGAACGCACCGGCCTGGCGGAGCATCTTGTCCACCAGCGTCGTCTTTCCGTGATCGACGTGCGCGATGATGGCGATGTTGCGAATCTGCATAGCCTGTAACTATAGCCGCGCCACCGGAATGCATTCAAGCGCTTGCACCGTTTTCGTGTTTTGGGCACCCTTCCCCAGTCACGTTATCCGGAGGTGTCACATGCAGCAGGCCCAGGAGCCCACTGAACCGGGCTATCCCCACGGGCGCGGATACGGTCAGGACTACATGCGCGGCGGCGAGGTCCTCGGAGGATACGGCTACAGCGCCCGAGCCGAGTACGACACACCTCGCGGGGAGCTTCTCACGACAGGGGAGCACGAGCACGCGGGTTCCGCCAACGAGTTGAGCTCCGACTCACCTCGCCAGTAAACCACCCTCCGTCAACGAGCGACAGCGCCCGGAGGACTTTCCTGCGGGCGCTGTTCGCCTGCGGCGCTGTGGCGTGCGTGCCGGACGGCGCGCCCTGCCCGGCCGTGGAGTGAGCGGGCGCGGCGTCAACACCTCAGGTCGTCAGCGCTTCGAACCGTAGCCGGGGCGCGGCGGGGGCGTCTTCGTGTTGATCCCGCTGTCGGGCTTCGCGGGCGCAGGCGATGAGGGCGCCTCACCGTCAATGAACGTCGTGTCGTGCCCTCGAGAGCGAAGCGCCTGGGCGAACCCGACCTTGTCCGTTGCCTTCACGTACGCCTCTTTCGGCTCGACCTGGCCGCCATCGACCAGCTCGATCAGGGCATCGTTGAGCGTCATCATCCCGGACCGCCGCGACGTCTGCATGACCGACGTGATCTGGAACGTCTTCGCTTCGCGAATCAGGTTCGAGATCGCCAGCGTCGACAGCAGGACCTCGCGCGCCGCGACGCGACCGCCGCCGATCTTCTTGCAGAGCACCTGCGAGATCACGCCCTTGAGCGACTCCGAGAGCATCACGCGAATCTGCTCCTGCCGGTCGGCCGGAAACTGATCCACGAGCCGGTCGATCGTGCTCGGTGCGGTCGTCGTGTGGAGCGTCCCGAACACCAGGTGACCGGTTTCAGCGGTTTCGATCGCGATCGACGCCGTTTCGAGGTCGCGCAGCTCGCCGACGAGCACGATATCGGGGTCCTCGCGCAATGCGGCGCGAAGCGCATGCTTGAACGACCCGGTGTGCACACCGACCTGACGCTGCGTGATTACGCAGCGCTTGTTCTTGTGCACGAACTCGATCGGGTCCTCGATCGTGATCACGTGGTCGGTGCGGGTGCGATTGACCAGGTCGATCAACGCGCAGAGCGTGGTCGACTTCCCGCTGCCGGTGGGCCCGGTGACGAGCACCAGCCCCTTGGTGAGCTGGCAGAGTGCCTGCACCTCGGGGGTGATGCCGAGCTCCTCGGCGGTGACGACTTTCGCGGGAATGACGCGGAGCACCGCGCCGGCGCCTTTGCGCTCGCGAAACGCGTTCGCCCGGAAGCGCGCCAGCCCGTCGATCTCGTACGCGAAATCGCTGTCGTTCGTCTCCGCGTACTCGACCCGGTTCCGGTCGGGCATGATGACGTGCAGCATCCGCATGAGTGTCGCGTCATCGAGCGGGGCCTGGTCGTCGAGCCGTACCATCTCGCCGTGCCGGCGCAGGATGGGTGGCTCGCCGCAGCGCAGGTGCAGGTCCGACCCGCCCTGCTCGACGAGCTGTCGCAGCAGGTTGTCCATCGCGGCGCGCGCGGTCGTGTCTTCACCCGCGGTGGAGCCGTCGCCCACCACCGGGGTCACGCGCGTCGACGGCATGGCCGGCGTGGGATGCCCGGCGGCAGCCACACTCGCCGGTGTTCCGGCGGACGCGGTGCCGTTCGCCGCGTTAGGTCCGGCCGTGATCGCGGCCATCCACTTGCCGCTCTCGTTGGACGCGCGCGCGTTGAACACGGCGTCCGCGGTGCGGTACTGAAACTCGGCCGGCGTGCCTTCGTCGAGGCGGCGCGCCGCGTCGGGCGGCGCGATCTCGCGGAGCAACCCGAGGAGTTGCGCGGCGCCGAGTGCTTGCTTCGTCAGTGGTACCGTGGTGCCGTCCTTCACGAGCGACGCGAGCTCGTTCTCCACGAGTCGCAGCGACTCGGCGCGATTGCTCACCATGACGGAGAGCAGACGGTCCAACTGTGGCATGGGGCTCCGTCAGTCGAGCGGGCGAACGCGCTCGATGAAGCTTCGGTTCACGAGCAACGTGCCTCGAGGCGTGTGCAGCATCAGGAACCGCTCGCCCACCCGATTGAGAAAGTCGAGCACACGCGTTCGGCCACTCACGGAATCGAGGTAGACGTTCCCGGTGTGGACGGGGCCGCCGGTGACCAGCACCTCGATGGTGGCGGGCGCGCCGATGCGCCATTCCTCGGCCGGAGACGGATCGCGCGTCTCCAGCTCGCGCACGCGGTCCTTGGCGATGAGGAACATCTCGCCATCACTCGTGAGGATCGGAAAGAACGGCTCGGCGGAGTTGAGGATGTCCGTCGCCTCCTCGCGGCCGTATCGATTGCGCGGGCTCGCCTGCACGAACAGCTCGCCGGCGATGGTTTCCCCGCCAACCGTCACGAGCACGGCGGCAAGTCGGTCTTTCTCGATGCGGTAGTCGTTGTTGTTCATCATCGCCACGGAAGACACCTCGCTCGCGCGTTACGGATGAGGACGCGCCACGGCAAGTCTGGTCACCTCCGTGGGTTACGCCGTCACACGCGGTGCGCGCAACGTCACACGTCCGGTGCGCGCCGAGAGCGAACGCTCAAGGCGCAGAGGGCTGCGACGGCATCAATGCCTCCGCTCGCCCGCCTCGGAAGGAACGGGGAGCACCGGCGGGAGGCTCCGGTCGCCCGGGACTCCGTCGCGCATCGTGGCGGGGCCGCTCGGGCCGGCGTCATCGCACCGGGCCCCTCGGGACGCGGCATCACTGCGCCGGGTCCCGCGGAACGATGCCGGCCCGATCGTGGAGCACCGCCGGTGGAACCACGGTTTCGCGGGGGCCCGCTCCCCGGCTGCTGCGGGCACGCACAGCGTGTTCAGCGTTTGAAGTCCGCTGCGCACGTAGGGCTCGGTGATCCTCGATCACCTCGCGCCTGCGGTTCACTAATCGTGCAGATGCCGCTCCCGATCGTACATCTCGCTGCGCTCGAGTTGGACCGTCACGTGGTCGATGCCGAAGAGCCGCATGGCGTCATGCACGTGCTCGAGTACGTGTTGGTGGCGCTCGGACTCACGTACGATCGCGTGCGCGCTCATCGCCACGAGTCCCGATGTGACTGTCCAGACGTGGAGGTCGTGCACCGACTCGACGCCGGGTATCGCCTCGAGCTGCGCGCGCACCGAACCGAGCGAGATGTGCGAGGGCGTCGACTCGAGGAGCACGTCGACCGACTCGCGCACGAGCCGCCAGGCGCCGCGCAGGATGAGCACGGCCATGATCATCGACGCGATCGGATCGGCGGCGAGCCAGCCGGTCCAGCGTACGATCATCGCCGCCGCCACGGTGCCGACCGATCCCAACAGGTCACCGAGGACGTGCAGATACGCGGCCCGCACGTTGAGGCTCGACTCGCCGGACGAATGGAGCATTCGCGCGGCGATCAGATTGACCACCAGCCCCGCGACGGCCACGACGAGCATCAGTCCGCTGCCGAGCGGCTCCGGCGAGCGTACCCGAAGGATGGCTTCCCAAACGATCCACGCCGAGATCAGCAGCAGCGTGGCACCGTTCAGAAAGGCGGCCAGCACCTCCCATCGGAGATAACCGTACGTTCGTTGCGGCGAGGCCGGCTGCCGGCTGAACCAGGCGACAAACAGTGAGAGTGTGAGCGCGGCGACGTCGGTGAGCATGTGCCCGGCGTCGGCGAGCAGGGCCAGGGAGTTCGCGAGAAATCCGCCGACGACCTCGACGATGAGGAAGACGACGGTGATCGCGAGCGCCGCGCGCAGACGCCGGACGGGCGCCTCGTGATCGGACAGGCGCGCCGCACCGCCGACGCGGTCCCCGTGCAGGTGCGTGTGGTGGTGACCCGCGGGGTGATCGTGGTGGCCGTGCCGGTGCACGTGCGGGTGCGTCATGCCGAGCCCGAAAACTGGCGGTCGGGTCGCCGCGTCGCGTATCTTGCCCGTGTGATCGGCCGGCTCTTCGCCATCGTTGCGCTCCTGCTGTTCAACGGATTCTTCGTGGCGGCCGAGTTCGCGCTCGTGCGCTCGCGACGGACCCGGCTCGAGGCGATGATGCGCGCCGGCGACACCAAGGCGCGACTGGCGCTCCGCGCGACTGGAAACCTGCCGCGATTGCTGTCGGCGAGCCAGCTCGGCATCACGCTCGCGAGCCTCGCCCTGGGTTGGGTGGCCGAGAGCACGCTTGGCGAAGCGCTCGCCGACTGGTTCGGAACGCTTCCGCTCGCGGTCGAACAATCGCTGCGTGTCAGCTTCGGCGCCATAGTCGCCTTGGCGAGCGTGACGTACCTCCACGTGGTGTTCGGCGAGCTGGCGCCACGTGCCGTCGCGCTCAACCATCCCGAACAGTTCGCTCGTTGGCTCGCTCCACCGCTGATGGTGTTCGCGTGGCTGGTGACCCCATTCATCGCCGTGCTGAACCGGTCATCCCAGGCAGTCCTTCGCGTGTTCGGCCAGCGGGGAGACATCCGCGAGGAAGCGGTGCACTCGCCCGACGAGCTGCGGTTGATCGTGGAGCAGAGCCAGGAAGTGGGGGCCATTCCGGCCCAGGATGCCGACCTGATCGAGGGGGTGTTCGAGTTCTCCGAGAAGAACGCGCGCGAAGTGATGACTCCACGCACCGAAGTCGTGGCCATGCCCATCGACGCGACGCTCGAGGAGGCGCTGGCGATCGTGGAGGAGAACGCATTCTCCCGGTACCCGGTGTACGAGGACTCGATCGACAACATCGTGGGGCTCGTCCTGGCGAAGGATCTGCTGCGCGCACTCCGGAACCCGCCGCCCGGATTCACGATCGAGACGATCATGCGCGACGTGCACGTGGTACCGGGGTCGCGCGAGGTCGAGGAGGTGCTTGCCGATTTCAAGCGACTCAAGGAACACATGGCGGTGGTGCTCGACGAGTACGGCGGTACCGCCGGCATCGTGACGATGGAGGACCTGCTCGAGGAGATCGTGGGCGAGATCCTCGACGAATACGACGAGCCCCTGCCGCCGGAGCCGCCCATCGCGGCCGGCGAAGTGACGCTGCCGGGCTCCACCCACGTCGGGGAGCTGAACGAGCGGTTCGGGCTCTCGGTGCCGCAGGACGACTATACGACGGTCGGCGGCTTCGTGTTCGGCTCGTTAGGGCGACTCCCGGTCGTCGGCGATCGCGTCGCCGCGGGCGGCGCCGTGTTCACGGTGCGCGCCATGGACGGCCGGCGCATCGACACGGTCGCGGTGGACCTGCACTCGGGCGGCGATCGGCGGGAAGAACATCGGGGGTGAGGAGCCGCAAGCGGGCTGCCGGAGTGACTCGGGACGAGGTCGTCCCATCGTGGTGGGCAGGCTCGGGCCAGAGCCGCTCGGGCCGGCATGATCGCGCCGTTCCCCGGTGGGCCTGCATCATCGTGCCGGACCCAGCGGGGGACGGCGATGGGGCGGATGGGGGGAACGGCGAAACGGCCGGATTCGCTCCTCGGTCGTGACGGGTCCTCGCGCCAGGCCGTTGAACTGAGGAGAACGACCTCAGGATGCCCCAGTGTCCCGGGGCCGTTTCCCAAGGTCCCTTCCGGCCCGCGGCGGGCGGGGTTCTCGCTCCTGGGGAGCCATCCGGCTCCTTCCGCGTCATCCGCGTCATCGCCGTTCCCCGCTGTTGCTGGCCCGACGAGGAGCCCGGCCCGGCGCGCGCGGAATTGGGGTCGCGCGGAATTGGGGTCAGACTCGGATTGAAGCATTCGAGCGCCGGCCGCAGGCGGGGGCAGCCTCGCGTTCCGATGATGTTATTCGAGTCTGACCCCAATTCCAATTCCCGAACGGGCGCGGCGAGCTCTGGATGCGCGCGGAGCCGATCCGGCCGTTTCGCCGTTCCCCGATCCGTGGCATCGCCGTTCCACCAGATCACGCGCTACCGACCGATCGACTCTCGCTCGTCGCCAGCCGCCCCGCGATCGCCGCACACACGCGAACCGCCTCCTTCATGCTCGAGGCGTCGGCAATGCCGCGGCCGGCGATGTCGAGCGCGGTCCCGTGATCGGGCGACGTGCGCGGGAACGGGAGGCCCAGCGTGACGTTCACGGCACGACCGAACGCCGCCACCTTGATCGCGGTCATGCCGACGTCGTGATACGGCGCGATGACGGCGTCGAACTCCCCGCGCAGTGCCCGCACGAAGACGGTGTCGGCCGGGAACGGGCCGGCAATGCCGGCCTGGCGCGCGGCGGGCGCGAGCACCTCGTCGTCCTCGGTGCCGAACCGACCGCCATCGCCCGCGTGCGGGTTGAGCGCGCAGAGCGCGATGCGTGGCGACGCGATGCCGAACCATGTGGTGAGCCCGCGGCGCGTGACATCGGCAGCGCGGACGATGGCATCACGGGTCACGGCGCGAACCACGTCGCGCAGCGGCAGATGCGTCGTCGCGAGCACGACGCGGAGCGGATGCGTGCCGCGCTCGACCGAACCTGACGCCGCGAGCATCATGGCCACCGCGCTGCGCGTGAGCGCCGCGAGCATCTCGGTGTGGCCGGGATAGTCGTAACCACCGGCGAGCAACGCCGCCTTGTCGATGGGTGCCGTGACGATGCCGGACACCGCCCCGGCGTTCGCCAGCTCCACCGCCCGTTCGATCGCGCGGCCGGCGAGCGCTCCGGCGCGCGCCGCCCGTTCCGCCGGGTCGGCCAGCGGGGACCACTCGCCGACAGCTTCATCGACTGCCAGCGCACGCGACGACGGGCCAACGACCACCAGCTCGGCCACGCCGCGGAGCGCGGGATCGTCACGCACGGCGGCGACGATCTCCGGCCCGATGCCGCGCGGGTCGCCTAACGTGACCGCGAGTCGCGGCGGTGTGGACACGGCCGGCGGGGCAGCGCGCGCGCCGCGGCTAGATCCGAACGGAGATGTACGTCTCCTTCCGCATCTGGTCGATCACGCGGCGCATCCCTCGCTCCTGAGCGAGCTGGTCGCGGATCTGGTTGCGGAAGTCGGCGAGCGTGTACTCGCCGCCGTCGTCGGCCTTGACGATCTGTGCGACGATGTACTTCTTCGCCGCGCGGGCCGGGTCGTCGATGGCGAACGGCGGCACGAACGCGCCGGTCCCCTTCCCCTCGAACGCGGTCCGATACGATTCGGGAAGCTGCGCGCGCTCGAACGGCTGGAGACTCCCCTTCTCCTCGATCGGGTCGTGGTACCGGGCGGTGAGCGAATCGAAATTCCCGCCCGCTTCCCAGAGCGCGAGCACGCTGTCCGCGCGGAGCTTCGCGGCGGCGACATCCGCGGAGTCGATGTGCGGGCGAATGAGGATGTGCCGTGCCTTCACTTCACCCGGCTGCACGCGATCGACGCGGATGATGTGGAAGCCGAACGTCGTCTCCACCACGGGGCTCGTCTGCCCCGGCGCAAGCGCGAACATCCACCGCTCGAACTCGGGGACCATCGCACCGCGACGGTTCCAGCCAAGATCACCACCCAGCTCCCTCGAGGCAGAGTCCATCGACTCGCGCTTCGCGATCTGCTCGAAGTCACCACCGCGCCGGATCTCCACGAGCAATGACTCGGCCTTGGCGCGGGCCGCCGCCTTCGCCTGCTCCGACGGACGGGCGGAAACGACGATCTGACGGAACGTGACCGTCGCCGGACGCTTGGGCAGGTTCTCCTTCGCCTTCTCGAACGCCTCGTTCACGTCCTGCTCGCTCACGGGAACGGGGACGATCTTCCCTTCCTGGCGCATCTTCGCGAACAGCTTCTCCTGCAGCGCGTTGCGGCGCGCGCGCTCGGTCATCCAGCGCTTGTACTCCTCGGGCGTGCCGAACCCCCCGCTCTTGAGCGCCTGCGCGAACTCCACATCGCTCTTGAACTGACCGCGCACGCGCTTCATCTGCGCATCGGCCGCGGCCTGCACTTCCAGGTCGGTGACGTGGACCGACGTGTCGCGCAGCGCGCGCTGCACGATCACTTCTTCGTCGACCATCTCCTGGATGATGTTGCGCGCGAACGTCATCTGGCCGGCCGAGTCCGTGGGGAGCTTGAGTCCGCGCGAGCGGCGCTCGTTGAACTCCTCCATCACCTCGGTCCAGAGGATGGGGCGGTCGCCGACCACGGCGGCGACGCGGTCGACCGGTATGCTCCCGGAATCGGTCGGGACGGCCGGCTTCGGTGCAGGCGCGGCAACAGGCGTGGTGTTCTGCGCGAACACCGCCGGTGCGGCCACGGCCGCCGTGACGGCGGCAATCAGCAACGATTTGAGAGTCGTCATGAGGTGGTTCTACCCTGGCGCGGCAGCGCCGGTCCGCCGCGCCCCGAAGCGGCAAGCGGGCGGTATGACCCGCCCGCTCGCTCGTGGCTCACGGCTTCTTGGCCGAATCGGGCACCGCCGGCGCCGGCGGCGTCGTTGGCGCCGCGCCCGGCTGCCCGGGCAGCGGCACTGCCGATTGCGGCTGCTGAGCGGCTCGCGTCGAATCGGCGACGGCACGCAGACGCTGAGCCCGCTCGAACGCGCGATCGATGCCGGCGCTGTTCACCTTGTAGTCGTACTTCGAGTGCAGCGCCGACTCGAGCGTCGGCTGGATCGGGACGAACTGCTCATCCTTCGTGAGCAGCCGCTCCATGTAGTCATCGACGCGCGACGCGGCGAGCCGCTCGCGCTCGGCCACGGTCTTCGCGCTGTCGGCGAGACGGTTGGGCGAGATGTTGAGCCCCGACCAGGTGTTCGCCACCATGCCCACGAACGCGCGACGAATCTCGTTCACCTCGGCGGTGTCGAGCGTCACCTTCGCGCTGTCCGCCTGACGGAGCAGGAGCTCGTTGCGAACGATCGCGCGCACGAACTCGGGCAGCGCGGAATCGGGCGCCTGCTGGATCTGCTGGCGGAGCGCCTGCGGATTCGGGAACGCGGTGATCCACTTCGCCGCGCGCGCAGCCGTGAAATCGCCCATCACCGACGTGGCGATTACGGTCTTGTCATCGCGGTGTGCATCGGGCGTGGTCGCGATCGCCTTCACGACGGCGGCCGCGTTCGGGCGCACCTGCACCTTCCCACTCTCGTTCAGCTTGGCGACGTACGTGCTCTCGCCGGTGCGCACCGCGGACTGGTTGTTCGCCTGGGCGAACTGGTCCTTCACCTCGTCGTACGTGGAGCGGCGAATGAGGTGATAGCCGAACTGCGAGCGAACGGGCTGCGAGATCTCGCCAGGCTTGAGCGCGGCGAGCGCGTTGCCGAACTCGGGAACCATCTGCTCCTTCTGGAAGACGCCGAGGTCGCCACCGGGCCCGGCGGCGCCAGGCTGGTTGTAGCGATCGGCCATGCTCGAGAAGTTCGCGGAGGTGAGCTGCGCGCGCACGGCCTGAGCCTTCTTCAAGGCGGAGTCGGCAGCCGGGCTGTTGCCGGGCGGCGCATTGAACAGGATGTGCCGCGCCGCCAGCATCTTTCCACTCGAATAATCCGCGGCGTTCCCGGCCGTGTCGGCCGAGGCCCATGTCTTGGCGACGATGTCGTACCACTTCTTGATACGCGTGTTCGTCGTGGCCGGCCACATCGCCTCGTCGATCAGCTCGGGCTGGTTGAGCGAGTCGTCATGGGCAGCCGCGCGGGCGAGAAGCTGGTAGTTCACCCACATGTCGGCCACGGTCTGCACGACGTCGCGGCGCAACGGAATCTTCGAGGCGCCGAGCAGCTCGGCGAGCCGGGTAACGGACAGCTCCTGCGAACCGGCACGCGCGGCGACGTCGACATGTGCGGTCATCGCTTCCTTGAAGCCGTCGCACGCGAGCATCGGGACGGAGACGGCCAGGGCGAGGACGAGGGGACGTTTCATCGGGAAAAAGTCGTGAAAGTTGATGCGCCAGTACGGCGTTCGTGCCCCGAGCAACCGGCCGGGGCACCGCGTGCTGGCGCGCGGTGACTGGTACACGGCGTACGCCGAAAACGTTCAGGCAGTCGCCAGTCCTCGCAGGGCACGCACGAGCCCGTCGAGGATGGGCGAACCGCCGATACGAGTGAGCTTGAGCGAGAGCGGGTGCGTCCGGCGCACCTCGGCCTGGAACTGCACTTCGTGAAACGCGGCCGAGAGCCCCTTCATCCGGGGGACGGCCGTGTCGCGAAAGGTAACACGGGCCTCGTCGCCGCGCAGCAAGATGCCGTCGATCCCCAACGACCCGCCGACGAGCCGCAGCGTGGCGGTGGCGAAGAACGCCTCGGCCGGCGGGGGAAGCGGCCCGAACCGATCGCGCACTTCGGCGCGCAGCTCCTCGATCCCTTCCGCGGCCGTCAACGCGCTCAGCCGCCGGTATACGTCGAGCTTCGCGTCCGCCGACGGAATGAACGCGTCGGGCAGGTACGCCGGCACATCGAGAGAGACGTCCGCGGGAACGAGCTTCGGTGTGCCACCGCCCTGCATCATGCGCCGCACCGTTTCCTCGAGCATGCGCAGGTACATGTCGAAGCCGACCGCGTGGACGAAGCCCGACTGCTCGGGGCCGAGCAGGTTGCCCGCGCCGCGGAGCTCGAGGTCCTTGAGGGCAACACGGTAGCCGGACCCCAGCTCGGTGTGGTGCTCCAGCACCTGCAAGCGGCGCTCGGCATCCTCGTCGACTGCATCGGGCACGAGCAGGTAGCAGTACGCGCGCCGGTGCGAGCGGCCGACGCGCCCACGGAGCTGATAGAGTTGCGCGAGCCCGAACTGGTCGGCGCGATTCACGAACATGGTGTTCGCGTTCGGCACGTCGAGCCCCGACTCGACGATCATCGTCGAGACGAGAACGTCCACTTCGCCGCTCACGAACTTGTGCATCACGTCCTCGAGGTCACGATCGCGCATCTGCCCGTGCCCCACGGCCACTCGCGCCCTCGGCACGATGCGCCGAATGCGATCGGCAACGGCCTCGATGGTCTCGATGCGGTTGTGCACGAAGAACACCTGACCGCCCCGATCGAGCTCGCGAGCGATGCCTTCCTCGATCAGCCCCTCGTCCCACGGCTCGACGAACGTGAGCACGGGCGACCGGTCGCGCGGCGCCGTCTGCATGAGCGTCATGTCGCGAAGGCCGGCGAGCGAGAGGTGAAGCGTGCGCGGGATTGGTGTCGCCGTGAGCGTGAGGACATCGGTCTCGAGGCGAAGCTGCTTCAGTCGCTCCTTGTGCTTCACGCCGAAGCGATGCTCCTCGTCCACGACGATGAGCCCGAGCTGCGCGAACCTCACGTCGGCGCTCAGCAAGCGGTGCGTGCCGATGATGATGTCGATCTTCTTGGCCGCGAGATCGGCGAGTACCTCCGACTGCTCCTTCGCCGATTGAAAGCGGCTGAGCGCCGCGACGCGCACCGGGAAGTCGGCGAACCGCTCGCTGAACGTGCGCTGATGCTGGTCGGCGAGAATCGTGGTTGGCACGAGCACCGCGACCTGCCGGTCGGATTGCACCGCCTTGAACGCGGCGCGCACGGCGATCTCGGTCTTGCCGTAGCCCACGTCGCCGACGAGCAAGCGATCCATGGGCCGCGGCTTCTCCATGTCCTGCTTGACGTCGACCGTCGCCTTGCGCTGATCGGGCGTGTCCTCGAACAGGAACGACGACTCGAGCTGCCGCTGCCAGGCGCTGTCCGGGAAATGCGGCGGACGGGAGGCGACCTGACGGCGCGCGTAGAGATCGAGCAGCTCGACCGTCATCTCCTGGATGGCGGCGCGGGCGCGGTCGCGCTGCTGTACCCACCGCTTCCCGCCAAGCCTGTGGAGCCGTGGCGGCGCAGCGTCACCATCCGCATCGCCAGCGGCGCGATAGCGCTCGATCTGGTCGATGCGGTAGAGGGGCACGTTGAGCCGGTCGCCACCTTCGTACTCGATGACGGCGACTTCCACCGTACTCTCGCCGACGAAAATCGTCTGCAGGCCGCGGTAGATGCCGACACCGTGCTCGAGGTGTACGACGAAATCGCCCGACTTGAGCGCCGTGATCGCCTCGAGCGTCGCGCCGGTCGTATAGCGCCGCGCGCGCCGCAACCGCCGCTCGCGGCGAAAGATCTCGTGGTCGGTGAGGACTCTGAGACCCTGGGAACCGGGAACCGGGATTACGAATCCCCCGTCGAGCACGCCGATGACCAGGGCCGCGGGTGAGGGGGAAAACGTATCCTCGTTCAGCAGCTCATCGAGGCGCTCGGCCTGGCCCTCGTTGTCGCAGAGGATGATCGTCGGCATGCCGTCGCGCACGACGCGACGCAGGCGTTTGATGTCGCGATCGATCGCGTCGGGGTGGCGTACGGGAAACACGACGTCGGCGCCGGTCCCCGCACCGGGCAGAATGCTGATGCCACCGAACTCGGCCAGCGACTGCGTCGCCTCGTGCGGCGGCTGGAACAGCTCCTCGCGCCGAGGTACGTCCTCGCCACGGCGCCGGGCGAGCTCGAGATGATGCTGGGCCTCGTCCCACGTGCGCTGGAGCTCGGGCTCGATGTGCGCGTCGCTCGGGACCACGAGCACGGTGTCGGGCGGCCACAGCGACGCGATCGAGACGCGCTCGAACTCTTCGCTCTCGCCCTCCTCCTCCGACCCGCGGCCATCGACGGGGAGGATCACCGCCACGTCGGCTGCGCGCGTCGAGCGCTGGCTCAGGAGATCGAAGTGCCGCAGCTCGGCGATCTCGTCACCCCAGAACTCGAGGCGCACGGGGTCCGACATTCCGAACCCGTAAATGTCGAAGATGCCGCCGCGCACACTGAACTGCGCGACGTCGTCGACCATCGGCACGCGCTCGAACCCGATGCGCTCGAGGTGCGCGGCGATCTCCTCCGGGCGTCTGACGTCGCCCTGGCGCAGCTCCAGTCGCGCGCCACGCAAGGTGGTCGGCAGGCGCGTGCGCTCCAGCACCGCGCGCGCCGTGGTGAGCAGCACGCGCACCTCCCCGCGCGACACGCGCTCGACGGTCTCGACGCGCTCACCGGCGATCTCGGCGTGCGGCTCGGCCTCGCCGAATCCCTCGCGGGGTGGATACAGCGCCACCGGCGTTTCGTCGAGGATCGCCTGCACGTCGGCGAGCCAACGCTCGGCCTGCGGCACGCCTTCGGTGACGACGACGAAGAACCGCGTCGGGAGGCGCCGCACGAGCGCCGCGAGCAGCACGGCGTCGCTCGAGCCGGCGAGACCGCCGACCGTCAGCCGTGCGCCGGGGTCGGGCAGCGTGTTGAGCACCCGCGCGAAGGCGGGCAGTGCCTCGACCGCATCGACCAGCGTCGGAAGCGCCACTACGCGGCCGCCTTCGTTGCTCCGGCGCGCGCGCGAGCGCCCGCGCCGCGAGAGATGATCGCTTCGATGACGAGCACGATGAGCGCGAGCACCAGCAACGGCGTCGCGAGCGGCCGGCGTGCCGAGCCGGTGTACGCCTCACGAGCCCACCGCTCGGGGTCGCCGCCTACCGAGACATCGCGCCCATCGAACCGTGAGCGGAGCAGCGGCGGCGCGAGCCGCGCGAGTGCCGATTCGTCAGGCTCGCTGTTCACGACGAGCGCGCCCGCGCGCGCGCGCCCGCGGCGGAGGAAATACACGCCGGAGCGCTCGGGGGCCACGATCTCGCCATCGCCGATCTGAACGGGCTGCCCCGCCGAGTCGTCGAGCACCTGGATACCGACCGGTGCACGGAGTCTCGCGCCGGGAGCGGCCGAGAGCACCACACCGGCGTCGCCCGCGAGCCGCTGTGACGCCGCTTCGGCGAGCCATGGCAGAAATCCGGCACGCACCGGAAAGTCGGTTGCGGACGGGTCGAGCGGCGATGCGACGATCACGTACCGGTCACCGCTCACCACCCAGGGCTCCGCTCCGACGCGCGCGACGGTGTCCGCGACCGCGTCACCGGCGGGGGTGAGTGGATACCGCAGCGACACGGTCGCCCCATCGAGGAGCTTCGGCGTGACCGCGGCGGGCTCGCGCACGGTGCCGGTCTCGCGGCGCGCGGCGCCGAACCGCCAGGGAACGCCGGCGCGCTCCAGCGCGCGATTCGCCGCGCCGACGTGCACGGGATCGCTCGGCGCGACGATGAGCGCGGGAAGCCGCGTCAACGCATCGGCCGAGATGACCGCAGCGTCGCTTCCGAGTCGCAGACGGTCGCTCTGCACCAGCGCGTCGACGGCGGTGCGGACGAACGGACCGAGCGACGGATCGATGGAAACCGCCGGCGCCGCACCGATCCACGCCGCGAAGTGGCGCACGTCGTCCCCGCGCAACTCGTCGGGCTCGAGCTCGACCGAGCCGGCCACCCACCCGCGCTCGGGTGGCGCCGCGCGGACGAGAATCTCCCCATCGGCCACGGCGGTGCCGCGCGCGAGGGTGCGGGCCGCGTTTCCTTGCCCGCCGATGGCGATGCGGTAGGTCGCGGAATCGGCGCCTAACGTGCGCGCGACCACGCTGCCGCGTGGTGTCCAGCGCGTGGGACGCGCTTCGGCGAGCACGACGGCGTGATTCGCGGGCGGCGTGCCCGCGGGCACGTACACGCTGACGCCGATGTCGCCGACCGCGAGGGCGCGACGCCACGACGTCGCCTGGCCGTCCGTGGCAATGGCCACGTGCCTGGCAGGGAGGCCGGCCCCGCGCACGAGCCCGACGGCACGCCCGACGGCGGCGCCCAGGTCGCCGCTCCCGGCGAGCGGCTCGAGGCGCTGGATCGCGTCGGCGACGGCCGAGCTCGAGCCGCCGACGACGCGGCCGTCGGCCGTGACGAGCCAGACGCGGTCGGACGCGGTCGCCTCCCGGGCGGCCGCGAGCGCGGCCGCGCGCAGCCGCCTGAACAGCGGCGCGCCGTCGATGATAGTGGAGGTGCTGAGCGAGTTGTCGACGACGATGGCGATGGCCGTGGGGGCGTGACCCGCTCCGATCAACCGGCCCACCGGGCGTGCGGCGGCGAGCGCCACCAGCAGCACGGCGAGGATGCGGAGGAACATGAGCAGCAGGTTCCGCAGCTTGAGCTTGCGGCTGTTCTCGCGCTCGGCTCGCACGATGTAGCGCGCGGCCGGAAACTCCACGCGCAGCCCGATCCGGCGGCGCAGCAGGTGGAGCAGGAGCGGAACCGCGGCGGCGCCCGCGAGCAGCAGGTACAGCGGCTCGAGAAAGCTCACGGAAGGTGTTGACGGGCGGCGAACGCGCGGCGGAGCGGCACGCCGAAGGGCACGTCGGTCGTGAACACCTCATACCCGGCGCCCGTTGCACCGAGCGTGGAACGCCATTCGGCGATGGCTTCCTCCACCGTCTCCCGGTAGGCCGCGCGCACATCGGCGACGGTGGCCGGGACCTCGAGTCCGGACTCGGGGTCGGTGAAGACCGCTTCGCCGGCAAGCGAGAGATCGCGCTCGGCGGGATCCATGATGTGCAACACGGTCACATCGTGGCCGACGGCGCGCAGGAGGCGGATCGCCTCGGCGACCTCGTCGGGCTCCATGAGGAGGTCGGAGATGAGCACGACCATGCCCGGGCGGCGAATGAGCCGCGCCGCCTGCATGAGCGCCGCCGGCGCGATGGACGCGAGCCCGGCACCTTCCTCGTCGAGCGCGTGCAGGATGCGCCGCCACTGGGCGGTGCGGGCGCGCGGCGGAATCACCGTTCGCAGGCGGTCATCATAGCGGATGAAGCCGACGGCGTCGCGCTGGCGAATGAGGAGCAGCGAGAGCGCGGCCACCAGCTGCTCGGCATAGGCGAGCTTCGTGAGCCGGGTCTCGGCGCCGGTCCAGGCCATCGAGCGGCTGACGTCGAGGATGATGGTGGCGCGGAGGTTCGTCTCTTCCTCGAACTGCTTCACGACCCATCGGTTCGCGCGCGCGGCGATCTTCCAGTCGATGTAGCGCAGGTCGTCGCCCGGCTGGTACGGGCGATACTCGGCGAACTCCACCGAGAACCCCTTGCGGGGAGATCGGTGCAGGCCGGTGAGGAATCCGTCGACGACCCATCGCGCGACGATCTCGACATGGCCGAGCGACGCGAGGCTGGCCGGATCGAACAGGTCGGCGCGAACTGCGTGGGGGCTGTCCATCGCGGTGGGAAGATAATCGGGACGCGCCCGCAATCGGGAGAAACCGGTCCACGCCACCGCGCGCCGGTGGTCACCGCCGATGCACGCGAGTGCGATGGTTGGTCGCCCGTGGGCCGGTGGCTATCTTTCGTGGTTTTCGCCGTACTTCCTCGCCGGAATCTCCGTGAATCTCGACCACATCCGCAACTTCTGCATCGTCGCCCACATCGATCACGGGAAGTCGACGCTCGCCGACCGCCTGATCGAGACCACCGGCACGCTGCAGAAGCGCGAAATGAAATCACAGGTGCTCGACACGCTCGACCTCGAGCGCGAGCGCGGTATCACGATCAAGCTCAACGCCGTGCGCATGAACTACACGGCCCGCAACGGCGGATTGTACGAGCTGAACCTGATCGACACGCCAGGGCACGTCGACTTCACGTACGAAGTCTCGCGGTCGCTGGCGGCCTGCGAGGGTGCGGTGCTGGTGGTCGATGCGTCGCAGGGGATTCAGGCGCAGACGCTGTCGAATCTGTTCCTGGCGCTCGACGCCGGTCTCGAGATCATCCCGGTGCTGAACAAGATCGACCTGCCGGGTGCGGAGCCCGAGCGGAGGAAGCAGGAAGTCTACGATCTCATCGGCACCGATCCCGACCGTATCCTGCTGGTGAGCGCGAAGGAAGGCATCGGGGTGCCGGAGCTGCTCGAGGAGATCGTGGCGCGCGTGCCGGCGCCCATCGGCGACCCCGACGGGCCGCTGCGGGCGCTGATCTTCGATTCGTACTACGATCGATATCGTGGCGCCGTCCCGAGCGTGCGCGTCGTGGACGGGTCCATCCGGCGCGGGATGGAGATCACGTTCGGCGCGAACGAGGCGAAGTACGAGGTGAGCGACCTCGGGTACATGCAGTTGCGGCCGGTGCCGACCGACGTGCTGGGCCCCGGCGAGGTGGGATACGTGGTGGCCAACGTCCGCAGCGTGGAGGAGACGCGCGCCGGCGACACGGTGTTCGACGCCGCCAACCACGCCAAGACGCCGCTGCCCGGTTACCAGGACGTGCACTCGATGGTGTTCTCGGGGCTCTACCCCACGGACACGACGCAGTACGAGACGCTGCGCGACGCGCTGGCGAAGCTCAAGTTGAACGACGCATCCCTGCACTACGAGCCGGAGACGTCCACGGCGCTCGGGTTCGGCTTCCGCTGCGGCTTCCTCGGGCTGCTGCACATGGAGATCGTGCAGGAGCGGCTCGAGCGCGAGTTCGACCTCGACCTCGTGACGACGGTGCCTAACGTGGAGTACCACGTCTACCGCACCGACGGCGCGATGGAGATCGTCGAGAACCCGTCGAAGATGCCGGCGCCCGGCGTGATCGAGCGGATCGAGGAGCCGTACGTGAAGGCGCGCATCATGGCGCCGTCGGACTACATCGGGCCGATCATGACGCTCGGCACGGAGCGGCGGGGCATCTACAAGAACATGACGTACCTCGACCAGGCGCGCGTCGAGTTCGACTGGGAGTTCCCGCTGGCCGAAATCATCCTCGACTTCTTCGACCGGCTCAAGACGATCAGCCGCGGCTACGCGTCGCTCGACTACGAGATGCTCGGCTACCGCCCGAGCGACCTCGTGAAGCTCGACATGCTGATCAACGGCGACGCCGTGGACGCCTTCAGCGTCATCATCCACGCCGACAAGGCCTACGAGTACGGCCGCAAGATCGCGGACAAGCTGCGCGAGCTGATCCCGCGCCAGCTCTTCGAGGTCGCGATTCAGGCGGCCATCGGGAACAAGATCATCGCGCGCTCGTCGGTGAAGCCGCTGCGCAAGGACGTGCTGGCCAAGTGCTACGGCGGTGACATCACGCGGAAGCGCAAGCTCCTCGAGAAGCAGAAAGAGGGCAAGAAGCGGATGAAGCAGGTGGGCGCGGTGGAGATCCCGCAGGAAGCGTTTCTGGCGGTGCTGCAGGTGGAGTGAACGCGGCCGAGTGCCGCCAGGGGCGCGAGCCGTCCGGCGGTCGCACGACAACTCGACACACCCGATCGGGCGTGCAATTCTCCCTCGTCATCCAGACTTCGTTTCTCGGCGACGTCGTGCTCACCACGCCGCTGTTCGCGGAGCTCGCGCGGCGTGGCCCGGTGCACGTGGTAGTGACGCGCGAGGGAGCGCCGCTGCTCGCGCGCAACCCCGACGTGCACGCGGTGACGGTGTACGACAAGCGTGGCTCGGCCCGCGGGGTCGCGGGGCTGGCATCGGTCGCGGCCGAGCTGACCGCCGCGCGCACGCGCGCCGCGAGCGATGGCGCGACCGATGCCGTCGCGTACCTCGCGCAGGGGTCGGTGCGCAGCGCGGCGCTTGCGCGGCTGGCGGGCTTTCGTACGCGCGTGGGTTTCACGACCTCGGCTGGCCGATGGTTGTACACTCGGCGCGTGCCGTACCGCGACGATCGTCACCATGCCGAACGACTCTGGCGGCTCGCGGGGGGGAACGGCGACGAGTCCACTCCATCGCCCGAGCAGTTGCGCCCGCGTCTGTTCCCCGGCGGAGCCGAGCGAGAGGCCGTCGACCGGCTGCTCGCCGAAGGGCCACGGAGCGACATGCCGATGGTGGCGCTGGCACCGGGGAGCGTGTGGGCGACGAAGCGCTGGCCGTACTACGCGGAGCTGGCGCGTGCGATGGCCGCCGAGGCGAGGTTCGCGGTGGTCGGAGGGAAGGACGATACGCCGCTGGCCGCCGAGATCGCGGCGGCCGCGGGCTGCCCGGTTGTCGATGCGACCGGCCGCCTGTCCTTGTTAGGCTCGGCCGAGCTGATTCGGCGGTGCGCCGTGCTGGTGACCAACGACTCGGCACCGCAGCACCTCGCGTCGGCGATGGGTACGCCGACCGTCACCGCGTTCGGGCCGACGGTTCTCGAGTTCGGGTTCGGCCCGCTCGCGCCGCAATCCGCGACGGTGGGCGTGAGCGGACTCCCCTGTCGTCCATGCGATCGCCACGGCCCCATGCGCTGTCCACTGGGACACTGGCGATGCATGCGCGAGCTGCAGGTCGAGACGGTGGCGAATGCCGTGCGACGCGCGGGGCGAGGCGGCGCGTGAGCGCCCTCGCCGCCGTGCTCGGGCTCGCGGTGGGGCTGGTGCTCGGGCTCCTCGGCGGCGGAGGGTCGATCCTTGCGGTCCCGATCTTTCTGTACGTGTTCCACATTCCGCCGAAGCCCGCGATCGCGATGAGCCTCGTGGTCGTGGGCATGAGCGCGTTCGTCGGATTCCTCGTGCACTGGCACCAGGGTACGGTCAACGTGCGCATCGCGGCGGGGTTCGGCGCACTGGCCATGGTGGGCGCGTTCGGGGGCGCACGCATCGCGCGCTTCGTTCCAGCCTCGGTGCAGCTGGCGCTGTTCGCGGTGTTCGCGCTCACGGCGGCGATCCTCATGCTGCGCGACTCGACCCGGGCGGTGCGACGCGCGAGGTCGCGTGGACCCATCACGCCCATCACGCCGCCCATCGCGGAGGTGATCGGGGTGCCCGGCGTGATGACAACGGCCGCGTCGGCCGGCGCGCCGGGACCACAGCGCTTCTCGGCGATGCTCGGCGTGGAAGCGGTGGCGGTCGGCGTACTGACCGCACTCATCGGCGCCGGTGGCGGATTCCTGATCGTGCCGGCGCTCGTGCTGATGGCGAACGTTCCGGTGAAGGAGGCAGTGGGGAGCTCGCTGCTGATCATTGCAATGAACGCAAGCAGCGGCGTGGCCGGCTACATTGGCCAGGTCGCCTTCGACTGGCCACTCGTCGCGTCGTTCACCGGCGTCGCGGCTGTGGGCGCCATCACCGGGACTCGGTTGATGCGCCGCGTCCCCGCCGCGCGCATCAAGCAGGGGTTTGCTATAATGATTCTGGTGCTGGGCACGTATCTCGTGATTCGGCGGCTCACGCACTAGTCCGCGGCGCCGGCGCCTCGCTCGAGGCGTCCGCGCATCGCCTTCTCCGCACCACCTCTTCTGCGCTTGCGACACACATGTCTCACCGGAAGCGTCATCGCTACATCGTAGGTGTCGACCTCGGCGGCACGAACATCGTCGCCGGCGCGATGCCCGAAGACGGTAGCCGCGAGATCGCGCTGCGCTCCGAGCCCACGCGTGCCGACCAGGGCGCGGGGGCCGTCGTGGATCGCATCGCGCGCATGATCGATACGGTGATCGCCGAGACCATCGCCGAGACCGGTGCGAAGCGCGACGATTTCGCGGGAGTCGGCATCGGATCACCGGGGCCGCTCGATCGCGAGCACGGCATCGTGATCGTGACGCCGAACCTGGGGTGGCGGAATTTCCCGCTGCGCGATGAGGTGTCGAATCGGGTCGGACTGCCGGCGTCGCTCGACAACGATGCGAACTGCGCGACGCTCGGCGAGTGGTGGTGCGGCGCGGCGCGGGGCGCGCGGCACGTCGTGGGACTCACGATCGGCACCGGCATCGGCGGCGGGTTGATCCTCGACGGGCGGCTCTTTCACGGCGCGTCGGACGTCGCGGGCGAGATCGGCCACACGACCATCGACTCGACCGGGCGGCGGTGCAAGTGCGGCAACTACGGCTGCCTGGAGGCGTACGCGTCCGGACCGGCCATCGCCGACCGCGCGCGTGAAGCGCTGTCGGGCGGCGAGCCTTCGATTCTGCCGACCATGGTGGACGACGACCTCGGTCGCATCACCGCGCAGCACGTATACGACGCCGCCAAGCGCGACGATCAGGTGGCGCGGCAGGTCGTGCGCGAGACGGCGAACTTTCTTGGCGCGGGGGTCGCGAACCTGCTGAACATCTTCAACCCCGACGTCGTGGTGATCGCGGGCGGGGTGACGCAGGCGGGCGACCCGCTGTTCGAGCCGTTGCGGGCGGAAGTGCGCCGGCGTGCGTTCCGCCCCGCGGTCGAAGCGTGTCGCATCGTTCCAGGCACCCTGCGCGGGTCGGCCGGCGTCGTGGGCGCGGTGGCGACGTTCAAGGCGCAAGTTCTGGACGGCATGTAGTGAGCGGGTCTCGCGGGAGCAGGGATCCGGGAACCGGGAAGCGGGAACCCGGAGCGGAGCAGCACACGATTCCCGGTTCCGTGTTCCCGGGGCCCGCGCACGACGGGGCGAGCGCGAGCACGCGCAAGCGGCGCCTGGGCGTCATTGGCACCTTCGTGTGGGACGTCATCTACGGACGGGACCCACGAGATTTGCCGGTCGAGGAGTGGGGCGGCATCACGTATGCATTGAGCGCGTTCGATGCCGCGCTTCCCGACGATTGGGAGATCGTTCCCCTGGTGAGAGTCGGAGCGGACCTCGCGCCCGAGGCGCGCCGATTTCTGCGCACGCTGCGCCGCGTGGCGCCGGATGCCGCGCCGATCGAGGTGCCGTATCCCAACAATCGGGTGGAGCTCCGCTACTACAGCGACGAGCGGCGGAGCGAGCGGCTGTCGGGTGGCGTGCCGGCGTGGAGCTGGCTCGGGCTCAAGCCCTTGCTCGGCGATCTGGATGCGCTGTACGTGAATCTGATCAGCGGGTTCGAGCTCGATCTGGAGACCGCGCAACTCGTGCGGCAGCACTACCGTGGACCGATCTACTGCGACCTGCACTCGCTCGTGTTGGCCGTACAAGCGACGGGCATCCGCGCCCCGCGGCCGCTGGAGAACGTCGCCGCGTGGTGCGCGTGCTTCGATTTCCTGCAGGTGAACGAGGACGAGCTGGCGATGATGGCGCCCGATCCGATGGCACTGGCGGCAACGGCGTTCGCCAACGGCATTCGATGTCTCGTCGTGACGTTGGGGAGCCGCGGCGCCGTGTATTTCGCGGCCCCCGGGTTCGAGGCGCTGTCCGACCTGGCGAGGCCGCGGCTCGGGACGGCGTCGGCGATCGGCCCGGTGCGGACGGCGCTCGTCCCCGCGGACGTCGTGCGGAATCCGTCCGAGCCCGGCGACCCCACCGGCTGCGGCGACGTGTGGGGCGCGACCTATTTCTCCCGGCTGGCTGCCGGTGATAAGTTAGCCGACGCGATGCGAGCGGCGATGCGCGCCGCCGCACGCAACGTGGAGCACCGGGGCGCCACCGGGCTCGCGCATTACCTTCGCGGAGAGCTCAGCCCGACGTGACCACCGTCATCAACGTTCCGCCCTCGCTCGACCAGGAATCCATCGAGCAGGTCCTGGAGCAGGTGGCCCCGCTCCCTCGCGATCAGAAGATTCTCATCGACGCTCGCCACACGCGCTGGGCATCGCCGTACGCGCTCACGACGCTCCTCACGCTCGCCCAGACGCGCACCGAGCCCGCGGCATTCGCCGGGCCCGAGAACGATGAGACGGCATCGTACTGGGCGCGCACCGGGTTCTATCGCCACGCCGAGCAGTTGTTCGAGCTGCACGGGCACGTGCCGCGGGCGCGCAACGGCGGGGAGTCGAGCGTGCTGCTCGAGATCACGTCCGTCGCGAAGAGCGAGGACGTGCACGACGTGGTGGAGCGCATCCAGCTCAAGGCGCAGGCGATTCTCGTGAACGAGCTGCACCTCGATCCGCAGGCGACCATGCGGTTCGCGATGACGCTCTCCGAGGCGTGCCAGAACATCGTCGAGCATGCGCAGCGTGGCGGCTGGGTGGCCGTGCAGACCTACACCTGGGCGAAGCGTCTGGGACGTCGCGTCGTGCAGATCGCCGTGTGTGACGCCGGCATCGGATTTCGCGCCTCGCTCGAGAGCGCGCACGGGCGCCGCATGAGCGATCGCTGGGATGACGCGATGGCACTCGAAGACGCGGTCATTCGCGGCGTGAGCCGCTTTCGCGACCCGGGGCGCGGCCAGGGGTTGGCCGGCGTACGCCGGTTCGTGGGCAAGTGGGATGGCAAGCTGTCGATCCGCAGCGGCACCGCGCGGATCGCGATCGTGCCGAGTTGGGACGAGGACGTCCCCTTGGCTGAAGATCTGGCGCCCTTTCCGGGTGCGCAGATCCAGATCACGATTCCAGAACGGATACCGCCGCGGTGATCAATCACATCGATGTAAGCTCGGTGCTGCGACGCACCGTGTGCGACCTGTACTCGAACCTGGTGACGCGCCCCACGGGCGCGGCGGTGCGCACGGAGATCGAGCATCTGTTGGCCGAGCGGGGCGGGCCGTCACTGACGGTGATCGACTTCTCGCACGTCAACCTGCTCGACTTCTCCTGCGCCGACGAGGTGGTGGCGAAGCTCCTGCTGCGGTTCGAAGGTGGGGCGCCGCCGCAGGACGCCTATTTCCTGCTGCGCGGGGTGCGCGAAGACCACCTCGACGCCATCGAGGCGGCGCTGGAGCGGTACGCGCTCGCCCTCGTGATGCAGGCCGACGACGGCGCCCTGCTGCTCGTCGGCACGGTGAATGACGCGCAGCGCCGGGCGTGGCAGGCGCTGCGCGAGCTCGGGCGGTGCGCCGCCGACGAGCTGGCGGCCGCCCTCGGCGAGGCGCCCTCGTACGCCGCGGCGTTGCTGGCCAGCCTCCACGAGCGTCGACTCGTCATGCGACTGGACGACACGTACGTCCCGCTCGGCGCGACCCCGTGAGCGACGTCTACAACCCGCCGCTGCAGGTGGTCGGCTACATCGCCACGCGATCGGGCGATGCCGAGCGCGGCCCGCAGATCCGGCTGAACTCCGACGAGGCGCGGCTGCGGCTGATCCTCGACGGCGAGCTGGTGTGGATCTACGGTCCGCGACGTCACGAGCTGGCGCCGGTGGTGATCGACGACTCGGTCCCGCGCGGCGGGGTGGTGGTGCGGGACATCGCGGGCGTCGCCGTGACGGAGATCGTGCGCCTGGTCAAGCCGAACCTCGACGCGCGCCCCGACCGCGGTACCTACGCCTAACGCAGCCGCCGATGCCCCGACCGCCCCGCCGACTCGGACTGTCCACGCTCGCCGTGACCGGCGGCGCGCCCCCGGGCGACGCCGACACGCCCGTCGTGCAGCCGCTCGTCCAGTCGGTGAACTTCGTCCAGGAGTTCGGCACCCCCGACGGGCTCCGCTATCCGCGCTACGGCAACTCGCCTAACGCCGAATCCGTCCAGCGGCGCCTGGCCCTGCTCGAGGGCGCGGAGGCCGGCATCCTGCTCGCGAGCGGCATGGGCGCGACCGCGTGCGCCCTGCTCGCCCTGCTCCGCCCCGGAGACCATCTCCTGGCGAGCAGCTGGATCTACGGCGGCACGCGCCTCCTGTTCACGCGCGAGTTCGCGACCATGGGCATCGACGTGACGCTCGTCGACCCGACGGAAACGCGCGCGTGGCGCAAGCGGATGCGCAAGGAGACGCGGGCGATCTTCATCGAGTCGCCGGTGAACCCGACCTGCCGCGTCCTCGACCTGCGCCCCATCAGCTACCTCACGAAGGAAGGCGGCCTCGCGCTCGTGGTCGACTCCACGTTCGCCAGTCCCGTGAACTTCCGGCCGCTCGAGCACGGCGCCGACGTCGTGATCCACTCCGCGACGAAGTATCTCAACGGCCATCACGACATGCTCGGCGGCGCGGTGCTCGGAACCGCCTCCTACATCGAGGAGGTGCGGCAGAAGATGATCGTCTGGGGGCAGGCACCCGACCCCTTCGCCTGCTGGCTGCTCGAGCGCGGGCTCAAGACGCTCGACGTCCGCGTGGCGCGCCAGAACGAGAACGCGTTGCGCATCGCCGAGTGGTGCTCCACGCGCAAGGACGTGCGCCACGTGCACTACCCGGGGCTCGCCGACCATCCCGACCATGAGATGGCGCGCACGTTCCTCGACGGCTTCGGTGGCATGCTGGCCATCGAGCTCGCGGGGGGAGGCCGCGCGACCGACCGGTTCCTTCGCCGGCTGCAGATCATCAAGCACGCGCCCAGCCTGGGTGGCGTGGACTCGCTCGTGAGCGAGCCGCGCTTCACCTCCCACGCGCACCTCTCGTCCGCCGAGCGCAACGCGCTCGGGGTGCCCGACGGGTTCCTGCGAATCAGCGTCGGCATCGAGAACGCGGATGATCTGATCGCGGACCTCGAGCAGGCGCTGACGTGATCGAGACGGAGGCCGAATCCGGTCCGAACGATCGCCGGCGGGATGAGCGCCGGCGGACCTCGCGCGTCGCGGACCTGTCGGTGCCCGAGTTCCGCCGCATCTTCCTCACGTGGCTCCTCACGGCGATCGTCGTCGGGCTCTTCCTCTGGATGGTGCGCGACGTGTTGATCGCCGCCATCCTCGGCGTCGTGATCGCGGCGTACCTGCGGCCGCTGTACCGCTGGCTCCACGCGCGGATCGACCGGCCCATCGCGAGCGCCGTCCTCACCCTGCTCGTCGTGATCGTCCCGGCGCTCGGCGCGCTCGCCTACAGCTACACCGAGCTCGTGGATGTCCTGGGCTACATCTCGCGACATCAGTCGGAGGTCGCCTCGCGCATCGACGCGGCCATCCGACGCCTGCCGTTCCTCGCCACCGTGGACGCGACGGACACGGTGCGCCGGTACGTGCTCCTCGTGTCGGACTACGGGACGAAGATCCCATCGGCGGTGCAGGAGACGGTGGTGGAGCTCTCGGTCGCCATCACGATCTTCCTCCTGACGGCGGCATACGTGTTTACGGATGCCGACTCGATCGTCAGATATGTGCGGAGCAAGGTGCCGCAGCGCTACGACCGGCTGCGGGAGTCGCTGGTGACGAACGTCAGCGGCGTCCTGTACGGGGCGATCTACTCGACGCTTCTGACACAGGGGCTCAAGACGCTCGTCATCTTCGTGATGAACGTCGCGTTCGGTGTGCCGCTCGCCGCGGTGCTGGCGATCCTGTCGTTCATCATCGGCTTCTTCCCGATCGTGGGGTCGTGGAGCGTCTACGTCCCGGTGGCGGCGTGGCTCCTCGTGTTCCGCGACAGTCCGGTGAAAGCCGGGCTGATGGTGCTGGTCGGATTTCTGCTCAACACGGTCTTCATCTCGACGTATCTGCGCCCCAAGATCGCCGCCGAGCGGTCGGGGGTGCTGAATTTCTACTGGATGTTCGTCGCGCTCGTGACCGGGGTGTATACCTTCGGGCTCGCCGGCATTCTTCTCGGTCCGATTCTGATCGGACTACTGAAGGCGGTCGTTGATTCGGTGACGGCCCATACGAGCTGGCGGCTTCTCGATGCGGACGAGGGCGTCGGATAGCGGTACCACGAAGGGGGATCGGTGATTCGGTTTCAACACGTCTACAAGGAATATCCGCGCACTGGCCTGGCGCTTCAGGACGTGTCTCTGTTCGTGGCCAAGGGCGAGTTCGTGTTCCTCACCGGGCCGAGCGGCGCCGGCAAGAGTACGCTGCTCAAGCTGACGTACATGGAGGAGCTGCCCACGAAGGGCGACGTGTGGGTGAGCGGCGTCCGCGCGAAAGGCGTGACGCGCCGCGACGTCGCGAAGCTGCGCCGCAAGCTCGGCGTGGTGTTCCAGGACTTCCGGCTGCTCGAGGATCGCACCGCCGAAGCGAACATCGCCTTCGCGCTCGAGGTCATCGACGCGCCGCGCGCGTCCATTCCCGGCAAGGTCGCCCGCGCGCTCGCGCAGGTCGGGCTATCCGCGAAGGCGACGAGCTATCCGCGCGAGCTGAGTGGCGGCGAGCAGCAACGCGTCGCGATCGCCCGCGCGCTCGTGAACGACCCGTTCGTGCTCATTGCCGACGAGCCCACCGGCAACCTCGACGAGCGCGCCACGCGCGGCGTCTTCCAGCTCCTGCGCGACATCAATGCGTCGGGCACGGCCGTGGTGATGGCCACGCACAACCTCGACCTCGTGCGGCGGTCGGACTACCGCAACATCGAGGTCAACCGCGGACAGATCGTGTTCGATTCGGCGGACACGCGCAACAAGAAGCTGGAGGAGTTGGCGTGAGACTCGCCCTGCGTGAGACGATGATCGGATTTCGGCGCGCGCCGGTGCTCAGCGCGCTGAGCATCACGACGATCGCGTTCTCGCTGTTCGCGTTCGGCCTCTTCTCGCTCGTCGCGGTGAACATTCGCAAGACGCTGCGCGACGTGGAGTCGCGCGTGGAGATCCGCGCGTTTCTCGCCGACGGTACGCCGGTCGAGGTGGTGTCGGCCGCGATGGGCGACATCGGCGCGTTTCCCGAAGTGAGCCGCGTGGAGTACGTCTCGCCCGACTCGGCGCTCGCACGCGCGCGGGCGGAGCTCGGCGAGTTCAAGGACGTGTTCGAGAGCGCGTTCCTGCCGGCGTCGATCGACGTGCGGCTGCGCGAGGGGCACCGCGATCCGACCACGGTGCGTGCCATCGCGACGCGCATCAAGTCGTTCGAGTTCGTGGACGACGTACGCTACGGCGAAGACTGGGTGGACAAGCTGTACCGCATCCGGAACATCGCGACGGCCACGGGCGTGGTCCTCGGGCTGGCGTTCGCCGCCGTGGCAATCATCATCATCGGCGCGACCATCCGCATGGCGGTCCTGGCGCGATCGCGCGAGATCTCGATCATGCGCCTCGTCGGCGCCACCGACGCGTTCATTCGCCGGCCCTTCCTCATCGAGGGGTTCCTGAAGGGGATCCTCGGGGGCGCCCTCGCGCTGCTGCTCACGTGGATCGCGAGTGTCGTGATCAGCCGCAACTTCATCCAGACCGAATTCTTCTCGCGCTCGCTCGCCTCGCTCGGTCTGCTCGGCGGCGCGCTGATCGGCCTGCTCGGCAGCTCGCTCTCCGTCGGGCGCCACCTGCGGAAGATCTGATGCGGCTCGCGATCTCGCTGTTCGTCGTCCTCCTCATCGGTGGCGCGTCGGCGGCGCTCGCCCAGCAGCCCAGCGGCGAAGCGAAGATCCGGCAGCAACGTGAGGAGCTCGAGCGCATCCGTCGCGAGCGCGAGGAGCTGCAGAAGAGCATGAGCGAGCTGCAGACGAAAGCGCACGACCTGAACGAGGAGGTGACCAACCTCCACCAGCAGGCCGATGCGACGGCGCGCGTGGTGCGATCGCTCGACGTGCAGCTCGAGACGATCACGACCGAAGTCGACGGGACCACGGCGAGCCTGCTCCGCGCGGAGGACGAGCTCGCGATGAAGAAGGCGGTGCTGCAGCGCCGGCTCATCGACATCTACAAGCGCGGTCCGCTGTTCACGACCCAGGCGCTCCTCTCGGCGCGGACGTTCGGGCAGCTCCTCGGGCGGTACAAGTACCTGCACGAGCTCGCGCGGCGTGACCGCTCGCTGGTGACGCGCGTGGAGGACCTGTACGACCAGGTGGCGAAGCAGCGGCAGCAGCTCGTTAGGCTGCGCGACGAGTTCGAGCGCAGCCGGCAGGAGAAGCGCGAGGAGGAGGAGCGACTGCGCGCGCTCGAGCAGCAACGCACGAAGAACCTCACCGTCGTGACGCGGTCGGCGAAACGGACCGAAGCCCGGCTGGCGGCGATCGGCCGCGACGAGGCACGGCTGGCGAACGTCATCGCGTCGTTCGAGGCGGCCCGGCGACGCGCGGCCGAGCGGCCGAACGCGCCCGCGGTGCTCAGCAGCAGCACGCTCAAGACGAGCGACTTCGGAAAGCTCGACTGGCCGGTGGACGGCGCGATCATCTACCGGTACGGGCGAGCGGTGAACCCGAACAACACGACCATCCGCTGGAACGGCGTGGGGATCGCCGCGCCGAGCGGCACCTCGGTCAAGGCGGTCGCGGCGGGCGAGGTGATGGTGGCGGAGCCGATCGGCACCTATGGGCTCACCGTCATCATCCAGCACGGCGGCGGCGACTACTCGGTGTACGGATCGCTCGCCCGCGCCGACGTCCAGAAGGGGCAGCAGGTCATCAAGAACCAGGTAATCGGGGCGGTCGGGGTGTCGGACCCGGAGCTGGATGCGCACCTGCACTTCGAGATCCGCCCGAAGGGCCGCGCCATCGATCCGCTGGTGTGGCTGCGCGGAGAGCGACGGTGACGGTCTACCGGTGCGCCACCTGCGGCCGCTTCCGCGCATATCGCGACGGTGACCGGCACTGCATGGTGTGCGGCCACGAATCGATCGAAGCCACGTGCGCGTGTGGCCGTGACTTCGAGTACGCGCTGCACGAACAGGGAGACCTGCATTGCCCGCGGTGTGGAAAGGGGTTGAGGGGTCGGGCGGCGGAATTCGACGGCTAGCGCGACGTCGGGAATCGGGAATCGGGAATCGAAAGCTCCTGGGTACGCTCCTCGCCACGGGCGAATCGCACCGAGAGCCTTTTGTTTTTCGGGTTAGTGGGCCGGCGGCGAGATCCGGATGGCAGCGGGCTGCTCGGGAGCTCGGGGACCTCCGAGAACGACCGAACTACGAACGCGGCGCCCGCGGAGCGCGCACCCGCGCAGAACTACCGGTTCGAGGAGCGGCGCACCACGATCGGGCGGCATCGCGCAAGGACCAGCGGGGAACGGCGATGGGGCGGATGGGGGTGAAGCGAAACGGCCGGATCGCTCCGTGGCCATCCACGACTCCTCGCGCCAGGCCGCTTGAACGGCGGGAACTGCCATGACGCGGAAGACGCACGATCGCTCCCCAGCAGCCCGTCTGTCATCCCGAGGAGCGCCAGCGACGAGGGACCTCCCCGACGGTCGCGCGTGACCCACAGCGCCCGCGATCGCCATCTCTCTCTCCCGTTCCGCTAGCTTTTCGGTTCCCCGTTCCCAGTTCCCAGTCCCCGATTCCCGTGCTTCTAGGTGCCCACACCTCCATCGCTGGCGGTACCGACAAGGCTCCGCCGCGCGCGAAAGCCATCGGCGCCACCGCCATGCAAGTGTTCACGAAACAGGCGAACCGGTGGGCCGAGCGCGAGTGCGACGAGGCCGAGCAGGAGGGGTTTCGCGCAGCCGTCGCCGACACCGAGCTGCGGGCGCTCAACGCGCACGACAGCTACCTGATCAACCTCGCGTCGCCCGACTCCGTGCTGCGGGCGCGGTCGCTGGAGTCGTTCGTGTGCGAGCTGCGGCGGTGCGACGCGCTCGGACTCGCGGCGTTGGTGTCGCACCCCGGCAATTTCATGGACGACCGGGCCAGCGGGCTCGCCCGAAACGCCGACGCGATAACCGAGGCCCTGTCGCGCACCGCGGGGCACGTGCGACTGCTGCTCGAGACGACCGCGGGTAGCGGAACCGCCCTGGGCGCGACGTTCGAGGAGCTGGCCGAGATCATCGCGCGGGTCCCCGAGCCACTCCGCGCTCGGGTGGGCGTATGCATCGACACCGCCCACATTTTCGCGGCCGGCTACGACATCGCCGGTCAGTACGATGCGGTCATGGCCCGGTTCGCCGACGTCATCGGGCTGGAGCGACTCGGCGCCATGCACCTCAACGACTCGAAGGTCCCGCTTGGCTCGCGCCGCGATCGGCATGAGCTCATCGGCGAGGGCGCGATCGGCGAGGTGGCGTTCCGTCGCATCATGACCGATGAGCGGCTGGTGGACGTCCCCAAGGTGATCGAGACACCGAAGCTCGAGGATGCCGAAACGACGGACCGACGCATGCTCGAGCGACTGCGCGGCTATGCGTGGGAGACCGAGGGCGCAGTAGCGCCGAGCGCGTCGGAACGATAAGGTTCGCACATGCGACGATCGTCCCGCCTGACGCGCTTCGTCTGGCGGCTCACCGCCCTGATGCAGCTCTTCCTGCCGTCGACGGTATCCATCGCCGACGCGCAGTTGGAGCGCGACTCGATGAGCGAGCGGGCTTCGTCGCACGTCGAGTCGAGCACGGGCAAGGATTGCGCGCGCGCGCACCAGTCGGACTGCGCGCTCTGCCAGCACATCGCGACGCCGCTCACGAAAGCGGAGAAACCGGCACCGCCCCTTCCGGCCGGGCGAGCGGACCGCCCGTCGGCGGCCGCGTTACCCACGTACGTCCCCGGTGCGGAGCGGTGCCCCACCCTCCCGCGGGCGCCACCCTCGACCTGAGCCTCCCCGCGCCATCTGGCGCGGGCACTGACGGTTTTGCCTCGCTCTCAGCGCCATGCGACCAGTCGGGTCCTGTCGGCGCGTGGCAGTTCACCGTGCTCAGGAGTGCTCCACGTCATGCATCGGCCATTCGCGCAGCCGCGGCCCCTCGGGCCCGCCGCGCTTCGCTCGCTGTGCCTCGTCGTCGTTCTTGTCGCGCTCGCCGCGCCGGCGTCGGCTGGCGCACAGCAGCGTGATACCACGCGCCGTGACACCACGGCGCGCCGCACACCCCGGGACTCCGTGGCCGCCGACAGCGCGCGGCGTGTCGCCGATTCCATCGCCGTGGTGCGCGAGCTCGAGCGGCTGCAGAACGAGCCCCGTGCCGCGCCGCCGCAACAGCCCGTGGGACAGGGCGGCCCGACGAACCCGCGGCTGCTTCCGGACATCAGTGCGGTGGGCGACCTCGTCGGCGATCTCTCGTCCGACGGCAGCACCCAGGACGGCGGCGAGCGCTTCACCGTTCGCGAGGTGGAGTTGGCGGTCCAGGCGGCGGTCGATCCGTTCTTTCGCGGCGACGTCTTCCTCGGCCTGTCGGATCTCGAGAAGGTCTCGATCGAGCAGGCGTACCTGACCGCGACATCACTGCCCTGGGGGCTGGAAGTGCGCCTCGGCCGGTTCCTCATGCCGGTGGGCAAGCAGAATACCACGCATCGCCACGACCTCCACACCGTGGACTACCCGTACGCGCTCCAGCGCTTCCTCGGGGCCGAGGGGCTGAAGGGGACGGGGATCTACGCCGCGCGCATCTTCGCGCCCTTCGGGTTCTATCAGGAGCTCATCCTCACCGCGGTGGACCGCTTCGGCGAAGCGCCCGAGGGGCTCACGACGGTCGAACCGATCAACAAGAATCTGAGCGGGCTCGGATACTCCGCGCGCCTTCGAAATTACTGGGACCTGAACGAGGCGTCGAACGTCGAGCTCTCGTTCTCTGGCATCACGGGCAGGCGCGAGCAACCCGTGGCGGGCGGTGACTCGTCGCTGGCCACCGCGGCGCGCCAGAGCGTCATCGGTGCCGACTTCACGTACCGGTGGCGGCCGCTGCAGCAGGGACTCTACAAGTCGTTCATCCTCCAGGCCGAGTTCATGCGCCAGCTCAACGAACGCGATCCCGCCTTGCAATTGCCAGTCGGCATCCCATCGGCCGGGTTCACCTACGCCGGCCCCGATCGCGATTTCTCCGCGGCCTATGTGTTCGCGCGGTACCAGCTTACGCGCCGCGGCTACCTTGGGGCCCGGTTCGACACGTTCCAGGACGAAGCCGCGTCCGGGCGAACGTCCACTGCCGGTTCGGGGTATCTCGAATTCTTCCCGAGCGAGTTCTCGAAGCTTCTGGCCGCGTACGAGCGGTACTCGCCCGCCCTCGGCTCGGCGACGAATCGCATCCTGCTGCAAGCGACGTTCGCGCTCGGGCCGCACAAGCCACACCCGTTCTGACATTACCGGCGCGCCTCGCGCCCAGGAGTTTGCTTGATGGGAACGCAACGCATTTTCTCGATGGCAGCGCTCGCACTCGCTCTCGCGAACGGGGCAGCGCTCGCGGCGCCCCCGGATGCCGGCGCGCAGCTCAAGGTGGTCACCAGCACCACCGACCTCTATCAGATCGCCAAGGCAGTGGGCGGTGACAAGATCACCGCGACGCACATCGGCGAAGGCTACCAGGACCCGCACTTCATCGAGGCGAAGCCGAGCTTCGTGCTCCAGCTCCGCAACGCGGATGTGTGGGCGTTCGTGGGACTCGATCTCGAGATCGGCTGGATGCCACTGCTACTCCAGGGTGCGCGCAACCCGAGGCTTCAGCCGGGACAACCCGGGTACGTGGACGTTTCGAAGATCGTCCCCGTACTGGACGTCGCGCGCGGCAACGTGGACCGCAGCCAGGGCGACGTGCACCCGCTTGGCAATCCGCACTACTGGCTCGATCCGGAGAACGGCCGCCGCATCGCGCAGCTGTTCCGCGACACATTTTCACAGCTCGACCCGAAGAACGCGAGCGTCTACTCGGCGAATGAGAAGGCGTTCACGCAGCGCCTCGACGCCGCCGAGCGTACGTGGCAAGCGGACCTCGCGAAGATCAAGGGCCAACCCGTGGTCGCCTGGCACACGAGCTGGCGCTATTTCGCGGAATACACCGGGATGAACATCGTCGGCTTCATGGAGCCGAAACCCGGTGTGCCGCCGTCACCGTCGCACCTCGCGGGACTCATCGAGACGATGAAGCGCACGGGAGCGAAGGTCATCGTGATGGAGCCGTTCTACGACCGGAAGACGGCGGAGTTCGTCGCCAGCAAGACCGGCGCGAAGGTGTTGGTGCTCCCGCCGTCGGTCGGGGGCGCGAAGGGGCTCGACGACTACATCCAGCTCATGACGTACGACATCCACCAGCTCGCCACCGCCCTCTAAATGGCACCCCTCGTGACCTTCACACGCGCGACGCTCGGCTACGGGCGTCGCGCGGTGCTCACGGACATCTCCTTCGACATCCCGGAAGGTGATTTCCTCGGACTCGTCGGGCCGAACGGGGCCGGCAAGACGACGATCCTCCGTGCGCTGCTGGGCAGCCTGCGGCCGCTCTCCGGCACCGTCACACGCTCAGCGACCCTGCGCTTCGGCTACGTCCCGCAGCGCGACCAGGTGGACTACAACTTCCCGCTCAAGGTGCTGGACGTCGTGCTGATGGGTCGCTACGACCGCGTCGGACTCGGGCGCCGGCCCACTGCGGACGACCGAGCGCGCGCGCGCCAGGCGCTCGAGCACGTCGGCATCCCGCACCTGGCCGACCGCCCACTGGCCGATCTGTCGGGCGGGCAGAAGCAGCGCACGCTCATCGCCCGCGCGCTCGTCGGCGAGCCGAACGTGCTCGTGCTCGACGAGCCGACGAACGGCATGGACCTCGTGGCGACGACGCAGATCCTCGGCCTCGTGCGCGAGCTGCACGACCGCGACGGGCTCACCGTGCTGATGGTGAGTCACGCCCTCAACGAGGTCGCGAATTACGTCGAGCGCATCGCCCTCGTCGTCGAGGGCGGCTTCCGCATCGGCACCACCGACGAGATCATGACCGAGCAGGCGTTGAGCGAGATGTACGGCATCCCGGTGGAGGTCGACTCGTTCGACGGTCACCGCATCGTCGTGGCGCGCCGGCAGACGGCCGAACCGGCGGCCGACCGTGTTTAGCACCGTCCTGCTGTTCCGCGACGCGCTCTACGGCGCGCTCGTCATCGCGCTCGCGTGCTCGGTGCTCGGCGTGTACGTCGTGCTCCGGCGCATCGTGTTCGTGGGCGCCGCGCTGGCGCAGATCTCGTCGGCCGGGATCGCGCTCGCGCTCTGGCTCGCCGGCGCCGGCATCGCGCTCGGCCCGGTGTCGCATCCCGTCGTGCTGTCGCTCGTCCTCACGCTCGGCGCGGTCATGTTCTTTTCCGGCGGGGCGCGCGGCCGCATTCCGCCCGACGCCACCATCGGCGTCACCTACGCCGTGGCCGCGGCCGTCGGCATCCTGCTCATCGCCAAGGCCGCCTCGGGGGAGGCGCACGACATCTTCCTCCAGGGCAACATTCTCGGCATCACGCGCGGCGACACGCTCGTGCTGCTCGCGGTTGCCGTGCCGGTGCTGCTGCTGCACCTCGTGTTCTACAAGGAGCTCCTGTTCGTCTCGTTCGACCGTGAAACCGCTCGCACGCTCGGATACAACGTCCGCCGGTGGGATCTGCTCCTGTACCTCACGCTCGGCGTCGTGATCGCGTCGGCCATGCAGTTCGCCGGCGTGATGCTCGTGTTCAACTTCCTCGTCCTGCCAGCCGTCACCGGGCTGCTGCTGTCGCACACCATGCGAGGGGTGTTCGTCGGCTCGGTCGTGTCGGCGTTGGTCGCGGCGTTCGTCGGATTTTCGCTGTCGGTGCCATTCGATCTTCCGTCGGGGCCGGCCATCTCCGCGGTGTCGGGCGCGCTGGTGCTGCTGGCGTGGCTGCGGCGCTGGGCCGCCGCGCGGGCCTGAGATCGTTACGGCGGACCGGCGAGCGGGCCGCGAGCGCCGCTGGTTGTCGCACCACGTCCGGGGTACCTTCCGCCCATGCCACGAGCACGGGTGCTGACCGAGCGCGACGTTCGTCGCGCGGCCAAGGCGGGCACGCGGGAGATTGACGTCGCCGACGCCGTCGTGACACCGAGCGCGCGCGATGCCGCGGCCCGTGCCGGAGTGACGTTGACGGGGCGAGCGTTCGCTGGCCGGGCCCATCGTGCCAGCGGCGACCGGGACCGAACTCCGGCGGCCACTCCATCCGCCGCACCGGTTCCCGCCGCGCCGGACTCCGCCCCCGCAGCGACGCCCGGCTCGGCGATGCGTGCCGAGGTGCGCCACGTTGCCGTGGGCGCCGATCATGGCGGCGTGACGCTCAAGGATTCGATCGCCGCGCGTCTCCGCAAGCTCGGCCATGTGGTCACCGATCACGGGACGACGGGGTCGGCCGCCGTCGACTATCCCAACTACGCGATCGCGGTCGCCCGCGCGGTCGCCAGTGGCGCCGCGCAGGTCGGCATCATGGTGGACGGCGCCGGAATCGGCAGCTGCATGGCGGCGAACAAGGTACCCGGCGTGCGCGCCGCGATGTGCTACGACATCACGACGGCGGCGAACGCCCGCGAGCACAACAACGCCAACGTGCTCACGCTGGGTGGAGGGCTCATCGGACCACGACTGGCCCTCACGATCGTCGAGACGTTTCTCTCGACCAGCTTCGGCGGCGGGCGGCACGCCGCCCGGGTGGCCAAGATCGACGCCCTCGACCGTGCACGCCTGCCGCGTTAGGGTGGGGGTGCGGCGCGCGGCGCCCCCATCAGCGCGTTGATCCTGATGCGACTGTTCGCCCGATCCGCGCCAGCAGCTTCCGCGCGGTTGCGACAGGACGCGATTGACCGGTCTGAGTATCTTTCCCACCCATGAGCCGCGAAGACGCCCTCGACTACCATGCATCCCCGCGTCCGGGGAAGATCGCCGTCATCCCGACGAAGCGACTGACGAACCAGCGAGACCTCTCACTCGCCTACTCCCCGGGGGTGGCGGAGCCATGCCGGGAGATCGAGCGCGACCCCGACGATGCGTATCGGTACACGTCGAAAGGCAACCTCGTCGCCGTCGTCACGAATGGCACCGCCGTCCTTGGCCTCGGCAACATCGGCGCGCTGGCCGGCAAGCCGGTGATGGAGGGCAAGGGCAACCTGTTCAAGCAGTTCGCGGACCTCGACGTCTTCGATCTCGAGGTCGGGTCGGAGAATCCGGATGACGTGATCCGCTTCTGCCAGCTGCTCGAGCCGACGGTGGGCGGCATCAACCTCGAGGACATTCGCGCGCCAGATTGCTTCTACATCGAGGAGACGCTGCGGAAGACGATGAAGATCCCGGTCTTCCACGATGACCAGCATGGAACGGCGATCATCTCGGGTGCCGCGCTCATCAACGCGCTCGAGATCGTCGGCAAGCCGATCGCGGACGTGCGGGTCGTGTTCTCGGGCGCGGGGGCCGCCGCGATCGCGACCGCGACGCATTACGAGCGGCTGGGCGTGCGCCACGAGAACATCGTCATGTGCGATCGCGCCGGCGTGATCTACGCCGGACGCGACACCGACATGGACCCGTACAAGGCGCGGTTCGCGAATCACACCACGGCGCGTACCGTCGCCGACGCGCTCGCCGGGGCGGACGTGTTCGTCGGGCTCTCGGTGGCCGGCGCCGTGTCGGGAGAGATGATCGCCCGCATGGCTGAACGACCGATCGTGTTCGCGCTGGCGAACCCGGTCCCTGAGATTCTGCCCGACGAAGTGCGCCGGGCGCGCCCGGACGCGATCGTCGCCACGGGCCGGAGCGACTACCCGAACCAGGTGAACAACGTGCTCGGGTTCCCGTTCATCTTCCGCGGCGCGCTCGACGCGCGCGCGACGGAGGTGAACGAGGAGATGAAGATGGCGGCCACGCGGGCGCTCGCCGCGCTCGCGCGGGAGGAAGTGCCGGAAAGCGTCGCCGCCCTCTACGGACTGCGCTCCGTCAAGTTCGGACCCGAGTATCTGATTCCCTTCCCGTTCGACCCGCGCGTGCTGCTGTGGATCGCGCCGGCCGTCGCGTGGGCCGCCGTCGCCAGCGGCGTCGCGCGTGACTTCGTGGACGTGGAGGCGTACCGCGAGCGACTCGAGGCGCGGCTGGGTCGCGCGCGCGGGATCATCCGTGGGATCATCAACCGCGCCATGCGCGATCCGAAGCGCATCGTCTTCCCCGAGGGCGAGGAGCCGAAGATCCTGCGGGCGGCGCGCATCGTCGTCGACGAAGGTATCGGCTATCCGATCCTGCTCGGCAACCGCGAGAGCATCGAGCGGAACGCGGCGGCGGCGGCGATCTCGCTCGAGGAGATCGAGATCGAGGATCCGGGAACGTCGCCGAACCGCGACCGATATGCCGCGTTCATGTGGGAGCGGCGCCAGCGCAAGGGGATGAGCATCGCCGAGGCGCACCGGCGCTTGTACAACGGCAACTACTTCGGCTCGGCGATGGTGGCGTGCGGCGACGCGGATGCTCTGTTGTCCGGGATGACGATGCAGTATCCGGAGACGATTCGACCGGCACTCGAGGTGATCGGCGCGCACCCGCGCGCGGGGCTCGTGAGCGGGATGTACATGCTCGTGTTCGAGCGACAGGTGGTGTTCTGCGCCGACACGACGGTCAACATCGACCCGACATCAGAGCAGCTCGCGCAGATCGCCTACTCGGCGGCACGCGTCGTTCGCACGCTCGGCATCGAGCCGCGCGTCGCAATGCTCAGCTTCTCCAACTTCGGCTCCGTCCGGCACCCCGACGCCGAGAAGGTGTCGCGGGCGGTGGAGCTGTTGCGGCAGCGCGATCCGAACCTCATGGTGGATGGCGAGATGCAGGCGGACAGCGCGCTGGATGAGCGCATTCTCGCCGAGAGTTACCCGTTCAGCGCCTTGAAGGAGCCGGCCAACGTGTTGATATTTCCGAACTTGAGCGCCGGCAACATCGCCTACAAGCTGCTGAATCAACTGGGCGGCGCGACGGCGATCGGGCCGATCCTCATCGGCATGCGCCATCCGGTGCACGTGCTCGAGCACGGCGCCGACGTGCAGGAGATCGTGAACATGGCGGCGGTGGCCGTCATGGACGCGCAGTCGCGAACCGTTTCGGTAGACGCGACAGGCATAGCACGAGACTGAGAGGCACGGCCGGCCCGACCCAGGCCCCCGTTCCGCGAACCTTTTCACAGGACATTCGACGACATGGCAACGCAGACCACACCCGCATCGGGCGCGCAGGCACGCACGCACGGACTCGAGCAGCAGGCCCTGCGACCGAGCGGTCAGGTCCATTGGAACCTCGTCAGCCCCGAGCTCATGCTCGCGGCGGCGCGGCGCGGCGAGGGCGAATTCGCGGACATGGGGCCGTTCGTCGCCGTCACCGCCCCGCACACGGGCCGCTCGCCGAACGACAAGTTCGTCGTGCGTGAGCCGGAGACCGAGAACGACGTCGACTGGGGGAAGGTCAACCAGCCGTTCTCGCCGGAGCACTTCCAGGCGTTGCTCGCCGACGTGCGGACGTATCTGGACGCCCAGCCGGAGCTGTTCGTGCAGGACCTGTACTGCGGTGCCGACCCCGGCCACCGGCTCAGCGTGCGCTACGTCATGCCTAACGCATGGCACGCCGCCTTCGTGCGCAACATGTTCATCCGCCCGGAGCAGAGCGAGCTGCCGACGTTCGAGCCCAACTTCACGGTGCTGCACGCGCCCGAGTTCCAGGCCGATCCGGCCCGCCACGGCACGCGCAGTGGCACGTTCATCATCCTCGACTTCGCGAAGCGGATGATCCTGATCGGCGGCACGCGCTACGCCGGTGAGCTCAAGAAGGCGATGTTCACGGTCATGAACTACTTCATGCCGAAGGAGGGCGTGCTCTCGATGCACTGCTCCGCCAACATCGGGGCCCAGGGCGACACGGCGCTCTTCTTCGGCCTGTCGGGGACCGGCAAGACCACGCTGTCCGCCGATCCCGAGCGCTCGCTCATCGGCGATGACGAGCATGGCTGGTCGGAGGCGGGCGTCTTCAACTTCGAGGGCGGCTGCTACGCGAAGGTGATCAACCTCTCGGCCGAGGGGGAGCCCGACATCTTCGCGACCACGCAGATGTTCGGTACGATCCTCGAGAACGTGGTACTGGAGCCGACGTCGAAGAAGGTGAGATTCGAGGACCAGTCGATCACCGAGAATACGCGGGCGTCCTACCCCCTGCCCTATATCCGGAACCACGTCCCGAGCGGGCGCGGCGGCCATCCGAAGAATATCGTGCTGCTCACCGCCGACGCGTTCGGCGTCCTGCCACCGATCGCGCGGCTGACGCGCGAACAGGCCATGTACTACTTCCTCTCCGGCTACACCGCGAAGGTGGCCGGCACCGAGCGCGGGGTCACCGAGCCGCAGGCCACCTTCAGCGCCTGTTTCGGCGCCGTGTTCCTCGTGTGGCATCCGACGAAGTACGCCGAGATGCTGGGCCGGCTGCTCGACGAGCACGACGTGCGCGTGTGGCTCGTGAACACCGGATGGAGCGGCGGCCCGTACGGCGTCGGCAAGCGGATGAAGCTCGGCTACACGCGCGCCATGGTGCGTGCGGCGCTCGCCGGCCAGCTCGATCAGGTGCCCACCCAGACCGACGAGCTGTTCGGCCTCGCCGTGCCGACGCAGGTGTCGGGCGTGCCGGCGGAAGTCATGCGCCCGCGCGACACGTGGACCGACCCCGCCGCCTACGAGGCGCAGGCGAAGAAGCTCGCGGGGATGTTCCGGAAGAACTTCGAGAAGTTCGGCACCACCGTCTCGACTCCCATCGCCGAGGCCGGGCCTCGGGTGTAGGTCGCGACGCCGGTGCCGGGTGGTTCTGCGGGGGGTGGGTGATGGTGCGTGCGGCGTCACCCGCCCCCCCGGCCATCGCAGCCCGCCAGCACCTCGTGCCGTTCCTGGTTCGCCCGCCGCCTCCAACGCGATGCTGATCATCCGGGATCCCCTGTGGAACAACATTCGTGTCGACGCGCTCGGGCTGCGGCTCGTCGACACGCCGGTGTTTCAGCGACTCCGCTACGTCCGGCAGCTCGGGCTGGCGTACCTCGTCTACCCCGGCGCCACGCACACGCGGTTCGAGCACGCGTTAGGTGCGTACCACCTCGCGCGGCTCACGCTCGCCCTGCTCGACGAGCGCGGCGCGCTGGCCGGCATCTCGGGCGAGGAGCGCGCCATCACCCAGGCGGCGGCGCTGCTCCACGACGTCGGCCACTACCCCTTCTCGCACGCGCTCGAGGAGATCGGCGCGCTGCACCACGAGCAGGTGGCGAGTCCGCTCGTTCGCGAGGGCCCGGTGGCCGACGCGCTGACCGGCGCGCTCGGGCACGACGCACCGGATCGCGTGCTGGCGCTCATCCGCGGAGTGAGCGACTCGCCGCTCCAAGGGCTCGTCTCCGGGTCGCTGGACCTCGACAAGATCGAGTACCTGAAGCGCGACGCCCTGATGTGCGGTGTGCCGTACGGCGAGATCGACGTGGATCGCCTGGTGAACTCGCTCGTCCTGGTAACCGATCCCACGCACGGCCGGCGCGTGGTGGGCGTACTGGAGAAAGGGCTGTCGGCACTCGAGTCGCTGCTGTTCGCGAAGTACCAGATGTACCGCAACGTGTACTGGCACCACGCGGTGCGCAGCGCGACGGCGATGTACAAGCGGCTCGTGGACGAGGCGATCGCGGCGGGGAGCATCGACCCGCCGTCGCTCAGCACGTTCAACGACGAAGGGTTGCTGCACCGCCTCGCCGCGCACGGCAGCTCGCCGCTACTCTCGGCGCTGCGTGAGCGCCGGCTCTACAAGCGCGTGCTCGAGTGTCCGGCCGCCGAGCTCGCGGGCGACGCGCCGGAGTGGATTGCCGACGATCGCGCGCGCACGATCGCGGCAGAAGACGGCATCGCGGCCGACCTCGGGCTGGCACCCGGCGAGATCCTGCTCGACTTCCCGGCAAAGACGCAGATGCTCGGGCTCGACCTCCCGGTGGTGCGGCGCTCGGGCCAGGTGCACCGCCTCACGACCGCGGGGCTCGAGGGCGCGATCAACCTGCCGGTGCTGTCGGAGCAGCTCTACCGCTCCGCACGCTGGCTGCGCGTGTTCGCCGTGCGCCGCATCGAGGTGTCGCGGGCGGAGCTCCTGGACCGGTTGGTGGGTCAGGGCTGACGGCTGCGGACCGACCGCGGGCCCACAGCCCTCGGCCCCCAGCCCGCACTTCCCGCGAATCAGCCCTCAGCCGGCGACCCCCGGCCCTGCTGTTTCCCGTGCGCTTCCGCCAGCGTTCGCGCGATCCCGCGATAGAAGCCCGCATCGTCGCGCTTGCCCTGCGACTCCAGGGAGAGCGCCGCGAGCTCCAGAGCGTAGAGGATGTTCCCGAGGTATAGCTCGGCCAGCGCGCCTACCGTCTCGTCGGCCACCTGGCGCTCAGCGAACGGCCGGCGTTTCGGCGGTGGTGCTTTCCGAGCCGTTCCCGTCGGTTGCCGTCACCTGCACGACGATCGCCGTGATGTTGTCGAGACCGCCCCGGCCGTTCGCCTCTGAGATGAGTGCGTCGACCACGCGTCCCGGGGTGGCGCGCGAGAACAGCAACTGCTGCAGGCGCCGGTCATCCACCATGCCCGTCAGCCCGTCGCTCGCGACGAGATAGACGTCGCCGGTGCGCACCTCGCCGCCGTACGTGTCGGGCTCCACGGTGTCGCTCGCACCGACACAGCGCGTGATCACGTTCGAGTACGGATGGTAGCGCGCCTGTTCGGGCGTGAGGAAGCCGGCGTCCACCTGCTCCTGCACGTACGAGTGGTCCTTCGTGAGCTGGCGCAGCTTGCCGTCGCGCAGCAGGTAGACGCGCGAGTCGCCGACCTGCCCGATGAGGTAGCGCGACCCGGTGATGATGAGCACCGACGCCGTGGTCCCCATCCCCTGTTTGTCCACCTCGGTGATGGTGCGCTCGTAGATCTTCGAGTTCGCCTTCTTGAGCGCCTCGGCCACTTTCGCGGCGACGGTGTCGCCGTTGATGTCCGTGATGCCGGCCAGCTCGCGTGAGATGATCTGCACCGCCATCTCGCTCGCGACTTCACCCGCGGCATGACCGCCCATGCCATCGGCCACGATGAACAGCCCTCGCTTCTCGTTCGCCTCGGCGAAGAAGCTGTCCTCGTTGCCGGCGCGGATCATGCCCACATCCGAGCGGGCGGCGACGAATAGGTTCACTAGCGATCCTGTATCACGAAGAAAAGGGTCGCACCGATGACCAACGCGGCCGCGATCCACACGAGACCCGATGCGCTGCGTGGCGCCTCGGGGGGTTCTGTCGGAGCGGCGCGCCGGCCCGCCGCCGTCGGACGCGCGGCGGGTGCTTGTTGACGCCCCGGGACGTTGCGCCCCGCGATCACATCCGTGCGACCGGTGTCGGGCGCTGGAGCCGACACCGCTCGCGCGCCATCCGACCGCACCGTCACATCCCCGCTCGTCGCGCGAGCTGGTTCGTGGTCCGCGTAGAAGCGAAACTCCTCGGTACCGATGCGAATCACATCGCCCCGGCGAAGTACCTGGGCGTCGCCGGTGCGCTGTGCGTTCACGAACACGCCGTTCGCGCTCAGATCGCGCAGCACGTAGCCACGGGTTGCGAGCGAGAGCTCCGCGTGCTGACGCGACACGTCGCTGCCAGGCACGACAATATCGCACCCCGCGTCACGCCCAATGCGCAACCCGTCGGCCGGCACGGTGTACTCGCGCCCGTCCGTGAGCGAGACGAGGCGCCCGCCCGATGCGACCGCCGCGCCGCGCGCCAGAGCGGCGGCGGTGACGGCGGGAGCGCCGAGCGCAGGCATCAGCACCGTGCTGCCCGCCTTGCGGTCATCGGAGAAGCGGAGCTGACGCCCGGCCACCTCGATCCTGTCTCCGTGGAGCAGTGGTGTCGGTTCCGCACCGAGCGCCACACCATTCACAAGTACCGTGGTACTCGCTGCAGTGCGGCGCACGGCGGCCGCCCCGCGCGAGTCCACGGTGATGATCGCGAGAGTTTCCGTCTCGGGCCCGGCGTCGAGCCGAACACCGGCATCGTCACCCGTCCCGATCCGCAGCTCGCCAACGCTCAGCTCGAACTCCTTGTCACCAAGCCGAATGTGAGGCATGCCGGACCGGGGCGGCGGATCGATGCGCGAAGCCGAAGGGGAAATGGAAAGCCCGTTGAGACGGCATCGCCTCCACGGGTCACGGGCGGAAACTATGGGTCACTCGCATGGCTGGCAAGCACTTGGCCGCCGATGGCGCCGCGCGGTGACCGGCCGCTCTACCCCTGCGCGGCCGCGGCCAGCTCACCCTGCTGCAACCGGTAGAGCCTTTGGTACAATCCTGCGCTCGCCAGCAGCTCGCGATGGGTGCCGCGCTCCCTCACCTCACCGTGGTGGAGCACGAGGATCTCGTTCGCGCCGATGATCGTGCTGAGCCGATGGGCGATCGCGATGGTCGTCCGGCCCCGCATCAGCACCTCGAGCGCGCGTTGAATTGCCGCCTCGATCTCGCTGTCCACCGCGCTCGTCGCCTCGTCCAGAACGAGCAGCGCGGGGTCCGCCGCGATCGCGCGCGCGAACGACAGGAGCTGCCGCTCGCCGACGCTCACCGACGTGCCCCGCTCCCCGAGCTCGTACGCGTACCGCCCGGGAAGCCGATCGATCACGCGATCGGCACCGACGCGCTGCGCGGCCCGCGCGACATCCGCGTCGGTGAGCGACGACGACAACCGAATGTTCGAGCGGATGTCGCCGGCGAACAGGAAGATGTCCTGCTGGACGTAGCCGATGAGCCCGCGCAGCACATCGGTCGGCATGTCGCGGATGTCGATGCCGTCCACCGTGATACGGCCGCGCTGTGGGTCGTAGAAGCGAAGGAGCAGGTTGACGATGGTCGTCTTTCCCGCGCCGGTGTGACCCACGAGGGCGAGCGTTTCGCCCGGCCGCGCGACGAAGCTGACGCCGCGCAGCACCCATTCCGGCTCGGCCGGCGGCGTGTCGCCCTTCGCGAGATGCGCCAGGTCATAGGCGAACCAGACATCCTGGAATTCCACCGTCACGCCACGACGCGGCGTCACAGGAGTGGAGGACCGGGAATCGGGAACCGCGAACGGCAAGCGATCCAGCGTCGTAGGCGTCCCCCGCTCGCCGTTCCCCGCTACCGGTTCCGGGACTTCTCGCTCCGTGTCCAACAATCGAAACACGCGCTCCGACGACGCCATTGCCTGCTGGAGGGTGTTGTACTTGTCGGAAAGGTCCTGGAGCGGCTGGTAGAACCGTCGCACGAGCTGCAGGAACGCGGCGACCGTTCCGACGGTCAGCGTCGCCTCGCGCACGCGTGACGCCCCGGCGACGATGAGGCTCGCCATCGCGACCGTCGTCAGGACTTCGATCACCGGAAAGTAGAGCGCGTAGACGGTGACCGACCGCAGGTGCGCCTCCAGATGGGCGCGGTTGAGTGCTTCGAATCGCCGAGCTTCGCTCTGCTCGCGCCCGAACAATTGGACCACGCGCACCGCCGAGATGCGCTCCTGCAGAAACGCGTTGATGCGCGCGAGCCGCGTGCGAATCTCGCGATACGCTTCGCGCACGTGCACGCGAAAGACGTTCGACGCGATCACGACACCCGGTATCACGGCGAACGCCGCCAGGGCCAGCCGCCAGTCCACGATGAGCATGGCCACGCTGATCGCCGCGAGCGTGAACAGGTCTCCGATGCCGGCCACCACGCCGGCCGTGAACAGCTCGTTGAGCGACTCCACGTCCGACGTCACGCGCGTGACCAGCCGGCCAACCGGGTTGCGATCGAAGAACGAGACGGACAGCCGCTGCAGGTGCGCGAAAATCTCCATGCGCAGATCACGCATCACGCGCTGACCGAGGAGACTGGTCAGCATCGTCTCGCCGTACGTGAACAGGAACTGAAAGAGCAGCGTTCCGGCGAACAGCGCGGCGCTCGTGGCTACGAGCCTGGTGTCGCCGCGCGGAATCGCGACGTCGATCACGCGCTGGGTCAACGCGGGACCAACGAGCTGAAGCATGCCGTCGGCGAGCAGCAACGCCAGCGAGCCGATGACGAGCGCGCGGTAGGGGCGCGCGTAGCGCAACAGCCGCCGCATGAGGCGGGCGTCGTACGCCTTACCGAGTGCTTCCTCTTCGTGTCTCAGGTCGGGAGCGGTCAAGCGGCGGGCGCGATGGCAGAAGGCCGAGGTGAGTGGAACGCGGACGGACGGAGCGCGGAGAATCGGAAGCATAACGCGACCGCGTTCGTTCGCCGAACCTCGGCGTCGCTCGCGGCTACGGGTCGGCGCCTACGGCCGAGTCCCCCAGACCATGGGGCGGGCCCGCATGCCCCTGGTGCATGGTACGCTCGTTGCTCTTACGGGCAGGTGGAAACCCACCCCTCGGAGGAATAGATATGAGCATTCTCGCTTGGATCGTGCTGGGCCTGGTCGCGGGCGCGATTGCCAAGGCATTGATGCCGGGCCGTGACCCTGGCGGGATCATCGTCACGATGCTGATCGGAATCGTCGGCGCGTTCCTCGGCGGATTCCTTGGCAACCTGATCACCGGCGCTGGGCTGAACGGCTTCTCGATCTGGAGCATCATCCTCGCGGTCATTGGCGCGATGCTGCTACTTTGGATCTATCGCATGACGACACGCACGCGCACGACGACATAGCGCCTGAAGGGTCGAGCACCGGGCGTCTGCACGCCCGGCGCTCGACACCCAGCGTCGCACTACTGGAGAAGGGTTGCCGCTCTGGCTCTATTGGGTACTGCTGGGACTGCTGGCCGGAACGCTGGCGAAATTTCTGGTCCCCGGGCGCGACCCTTCCGGTTGCATCGTCACCATCGTCCTCGGCATCGCCGGCGCGTTCATCGGCGGATTGATTGGAAGTGCCCTGGGCTGGGGGCGAGTTGCCGCCGGCGAGTTCGATCTTCGGTCGCTCGCCATCGCCACACTGGGCGCCATCGTGGTGTTGCTCGTCGGTCGCCTCCTCCGCAGGTTGCGTTAGCACGAGCACCCGGCGCCTGTTCGGCTGCGGTGTTTCTTCGCCCCGGAGTGGGTTAGCTTTCCCCCCGTGAAGGATGCGATCGTCGTGCGCGGAGCACGCCAGCACAATCTCAAAGGGTTCGACCTCGAGATCCCGCGACGGAGCTACACCGTCATCACGGGACCGTCGGGCTCCGGGAAGTCGTCGCTCGCGTTCGACACGATCTACGCCGAGGGACAGCGCCGCTACGTCGAGTCGCTGTCGGCCTACGCGCGGCAGTTTCTCGAGCGGATGGAGAAGCCCGACGTCGACTCGATCGACGGCCTGTCGCCGGCGGTGGCCATCGAGCAGAAGAACCCCACCAAGACGTCGCGCTCCACCGTCGGCACGGCCACCGAGATCTACGATTACCTGCGGCTGCTCTGGGCACGCATCGGGCGCACGTTCTGTCCGGTGTGCGGCCGTGAGCTCAAGCCCGACACCGTACAGTCGGTGGTCGACGCGGTGCTCGCGCTGCCGGCCGGTACCCGCTTCGCCGTCGCCTTTCCGCTGGTGCTCTCCGCGAAGGTGACGCACGAGGTGGTGCTCGAGAATCTGCGTGCACAGGGCTTCGTGCGCGTGAGCACCGACGGCCGTATCGTGCATCTCGATGACGTCGAAGCCGAGAAGCTCGATCTGACGCGCGTCAACGAGCTGCTCGTGGTCGTGGATCGACTGACCGTGTCCGCGGAGACGGATGGCCGACTGGCCGACGCGGTCGGAACGGCGTTCCGAGAGGGCGACGGGGACTGTGTGGTGCTGCTCGCCGGCACCGGTTCGCTCAGATTCACGGAGCGCTTCGAGTGCCCCAACGACGGTACGCGCGCACCGGTGCCGACGCCGCAACTGTTCTCGTTCAACAGCCCTCGCGGCGCGTGTCCGACGTGCAACGGGTTCGGTGCCGTGCTCGAGTACGACGAGGCGCTGATCGTCCCATACCCGGAGCGCTCGCTGCGGGACGGCGCGATCGATCCGTGGACCAAGCCACGCTACGAGGGGAAGCGGCGCGCGCTCGCCGAGTTCGCGAAGCGCGAAGGCATTCCGATGGACGTGCCGTGGCGCGACCTTCGCCCGGCGCAGCGCGAGGCGTTGCTGCGCGGGCGTGCGCGGGGCTACAAGGGCATCCTTCCGTTCCTCGCGGACCTCGAGGAGAAGCGCTACAAGCAGTACATCCGCGTGTTTCTCCGGCAGTACCAGAGCGCGCGCGAGTGTCCCACGTGTCACGGCACGAAGCTCAAGGCCGAGGCGTTGCAGGTGCGCATCGACGGGCGCACGATCGCCGAGGTGGCCGAGATGCCCGTGGACCGGCTGATCGCGTGGCTGCACGACGTCACGCTCACCGAGTTCGAGCGTCAGGTCGCCGCGCACATCCTGAAGGAAGCGCGCGACCGGGTGCGCTTTCTGTGCGACGTGGGCCTGAACTACCTGACACTGCATCGCGGCACGCGGACGCTCTCGGGCGGCGAGGCGCAGCGCATCGGGCTCGCGAACTCGTTAGGGTCGCACCTGGTGGATACGCTGTACGTGCTCGACGAGCCGTCGATCGGACTGCACCCGCGCGACATGGACCGGTTGCTGCGCCTCCTGCTGCGATTGCGAGATGGCGGCAACACCGTCCTCGTCGTCGAGCACGATCCCGAAGCGATCCGCGTGGCCGACTACATGGTGGAGCTCGGGCCCGCGAGCGGCGAGCAGGGTGGGCAGGTGGTGTTCGCCGGTCCGATGTCGCGCGTCGCCGAGAGCCCGCTCACCGGCCAGTACCTCGCCGGCACGCGCAGCATTCCGCTGCCGGCGGAACGCCGCCGGCTCGGCCCCCGGTGGCTGCAGCTCACCGGCGCGCGCGAGCACAACCTGCAGGACGTCGACGTGCGCATTCCGTTGGGCGCGCTGACCGTCGTCACCGGCGTCTCGGGATCGGGCAAGAGCACGCTCGTTCACGACGTGCTCTTTCGCGCACTCGAGACGCGGCTCACCGGCGAGCACTCGGCCAAGCAGCACCTCGGCGAGCGCGTGGGCGCGTTCACGTCAATGAGCGGGCTCGAGGCGCTCGACGACGTGGTGCTCATCGACCAGGAGCCGATCGGGAAGTCGCCCCGGTCCAACCCCGTCACCTACGTCAAGGCGTTCGACGACATCCGGAAGCTGTTCGCGGATGCGCCGCTCGCGCGGCAGCGACGGTACACGCCGAGCACCTTCAGCTTCAACGTGAGCGGCGGCCGGTGCGAGCACTGCGAAGGCGCCGGCTACCTCGAAGTCGAGATGGTGTTCATGGCCGACGTGTTCGTGCCGTGCGAAGAATGCGGCGGGAGACGCTTCAAGCCCGAGGTCCTCGAGGTGCTCGTGCACGGCAAGAGCATCTATGACGTGTTGCAGATGACCGTGGACCAGGCCATCCGCTTCTTCCCCTACGAGGAGAAGCTCGGGCAGGCGCTCTGGCAGCTCCAGCAGGTGGGGCTGGGATACCTTCGACTCGGCCAGCCGGCCACCACGCTGTCGGGCGGCGAGGCGCAGCGCATCAAGATCGCGCGCGAGCTCGCGCTGGCGAGGCGCAGCGGCGGCAAGAAGCTCTACATCATGGACGAGCCGACCACCGGCCTGCATCTCGAGGACATCCGCAAGCTCGCCGGAGTGCTCGACCGCCTCGTGGATGCCGGCCACACGCTGGTGCTCATCGAGCACAACCTCGACGTCATCAAGCTCGCCGACTGGATCATCGATCTCGGGCCCGATGCCGGCGACCGCGGCGGCCAGGTGGTCGCGATGGGGCGTCCCGAGGAGATCGTGAAGGTCGAGGCGTCGCACACGGGCCGGTGGCTACGCGCCCTGCTCGCCGGCCCGACGTCCACGCCGCGGCCGGCCGCCCGCGCGCGTTCGCGAGCCCGCGCGTCCTGACGCCGCGCCTAACGCGCGCTCGATCCCGCCTGCCGCCGTCGCTCCTGAATGCGCCGCACGATGCGCGTCATGCTCCGCCGTGAGAGCACGCGGTTGGCGAACACCGCCACCTTGTTGCGAAACCCGGTGACCACCACGCGCTGCCCGCGCTGCATCCCGGCGTATCCCGCTTCGGCGACCGCGCGGGACGTCATGGCGGGGGGCCCGCCGGACGGCGCGTCCTCGCGAAGACCGGCAGCCGTCTTGAACCCGGTGACCGTCGGGCCCGGACACAGCGCCGTTACCGTCACGCCGGTCCCGTCCACCTCCTCGGCAAGCGCTTCCGAGAACGACTGCACGTACGCCTTCGACGCGTAGTAGACGGCCATCAGCGGCCCCGGCTGGAACGCCGCCACCGACGAGACGTTCACTATCCGGCCGCGACGCCGCCCGAGCATGCCGGGCAGTACGACCTTGGTCAGGTGCGTCACCGCCGCCACGTTCACCTCGATCATCTCGAGCTCGCGCTGGAGATCGGTCTCGTGGAAGTAGCCGTGCGTCCCGAAGCCGGCGTTGTTCACCAGCACCGCCACGCGGTCATCGACCGATCGAATGCGCGCCGCGAGATGCTCACGCTCGAGGCGGCGCGCGAGATCGGCGGGAAACGCTTCGCAGGTCACGCCGTACCGATCGCTCAGCGAGCGCGCGAGCGCCTCGAGCGCATCCCGGCGGCGCGCGACGAGGATCAGTTCGTGGCCGTCGCGCGCGAACAGCTCGGCGAGGTCACGGCCGATGCCACTCGAGGCACCGGTGATGACGGCGATGGGCCGAGCCTCACCCCGTCGCGCGGTGGCGAGCGCTGAAGCAGGAAGAGCGGTCACGGGCCAATCGCCATGGTCGAGAGGCAAGAGAGATGGAGCGGGGCGGTGCAGCTCGGCAATTGTAACCGACAACGCGACGCGCGCGAGGCGTCGTGACTCGCTTGACCCCGTTCGCTGCCGCTTCTAGCTTTCGGGCTCATTCCCGAGTAGCTCAGGTGGTAGAGCAGGTGACTGTTAATCACCGGGTCGGGGGTTCGAGTCCCTCCTCGGGAGCTCACCACAGCACGTTAGGTCGAACGAACACGGGGGCGTCATCAGACGCCCCCGTGTTCGTTTCGTTCGACCCACGCGCGCGACGAGGGCGGCGCTACTGGTTGTCGGGCGCGACGGCGCGAACGATGTCCTTGAATCGGGCATCGGACCGAAGTCGGTCGAACCCCGGATCCTTCAATACCGACGCCAGCGTGCCGTCGTCACGCGTACGCAGCAGCGCAGCCAGCGCCCGTTTCGTATCACCCACGGCAACGTATGCGAGAGCGAGCTGGGTTCCCTGCTCCGCCGAGTACGGCGCCTTGGCCGGGACACGCTTCGCCAACGCAGCGAGGCGATTGAGCGCCGCCCGCCGCTCGCCCACCCGGGCCTCGAACGACGCGATCAACGCCTGCGCCTGCCAGCTGTCGCCCAACCGTTCCGCCACCTCGGCATCGGCCCACGCGGCGCGCAGATCGCCCCGCTCCGCGTTCGCTCGCGCCCGAAGTGCGTAGGCGTTGGCGTCCGAGGGCGTCATCGCGAGCACACTGTCGATCATGCGGCGCGCGGCGTCCGGTTGTCGCGAGCGCAGCAGTGCCGCCGCCGCGGTCGCGAGCGCGCGCACTCGCGGGTCGCTCCGTTCGCGCGCCGGTGGTGGGGTGGGAGATCCCGGAGCAACTGCCCGCGCGCTCGGCGACCCGACGGCCGCCGAGTCCGGAGCCGATGCGGATGACGCAGCCAGTTGGCTGGGTGAGTCGCCGGAGCCACGGCCATCCGACTGGCGCTCGGTCGTGGCGGCCGCGGTCGTGACTGGGCCCTTCAACGTGGCGCGCTGCGGACTGCCGCCCTCGCCAGAGCGGCGCGGCAGCGGAGCGGCCTCCGCCTGCGGAACCCCGCCGTTTTCCGCTGCCGCGACGCCGCGTGCGGCGGCGGCGCCGGACGTGGCGTTCGCCGACTGCGACCCCAACCCCAACCACGTATACGCCCCAACGCCGCCGGCGAGCACGCCGATAGCCACGAGTCCCGCCATGCGAGCGACCGATCGCGTTGGGGCAGGCGGGTCGACGCGCGTGGGTTGGCCGTCGGGTGAGGTGGCCGGCGGCGGAGCGGAGCTCTCGCCGGTCGAACGCCGGAAAGGGATGGTCGCCGCTCCCGACGCCGGTGGCTCGCCTGTCGTCTCACCGCTCGTGAGCAGGGCTGCGGCGGCTTCGCGCCGGCGCAACATCGCCGGCGTGGGCGTGTCGGTGCGAAGCTGTTCGATGAACTCCGACGCGGAGCTCCACCGTCGTTCCGGGTCCTTCTCGAGCGCGCCCTCGAGCGCGAGCAGCAGCCGCTGCGGCGCATCGGGACGCAGCAGCGTCAGGGGAGCGAGCTCCTGATGCTTCTGCTTGTAGATGATCCCGAACAGGCTCTCGCCTTCCCACGCCCGCCGCCCGGACAGCATCTCCCACCCGACGACTCCGAGGCTGTACAGGTCGGCTCGGCCATCGACGGCCGCGTTGTCGATCTGCTCGGGCGCCATGTACGCCGGCGTCCCGATGGCCATCCCGGTGGCGGTGACCTCGGCATCGCCCTGCGTCGCCTTCGCGATTCCGAAGTCGGAGAGCAGCGCGCATCCCTTGTCGGCGTCGATCAGGATGTTGTGCGGCTTGACGTCGCGGTGGATGATGCCGTTGGCGTGCGCGTTCTCGAGCGCGAGACCGATGTCGCGCAGGATCTGCGTACACTCGTCGAACCGCAGCTTGCCGCGGCGGCGGAGAATGGTGATGAGCGACTCGCCGCGCACGTACTGCATGACGAGCGCGACGTGTCCGCCGAGCAACCGGCGCAGCTCGTACTGATGCACGATGTTGGGGTGGCGTATGCGCGCCATGAGGCGCGCCTCGCGCTCGAAGCGCGACAGCGCATCGGCATCGGCGATGTACTTGGACGAGATGACCTTGATCGCGACGTCGTGCCCCGCAGTGCGGTGGCGCGCGAGGTACACGGAGCCCATGCCACCCTTGCCAAGCTCGCGCTTCACGACGTAGTCGCGCTCGAGCTCGGACAGGTCGATTCGGGGGTCTGGGCGAGTTGCGGTCATCGGAGTGGCGAGCTCGTGCATTAGCTCCAGCTAACTAACCGCCTGGAGCACATCCAAGCAACTCAGGGCGACAATGTAACGGAAATCGCTTGACTGCGCCTCAGCGCCCAATGCCGAGCCGAGCCCGGGGCCGCGCTTCCCGGGCTCGCGCCTGACTTTGCGCCTCCGCGCGCCGCGGGGCGTCGAGGTTACTGCATCGCGCTCGGCGCGGGGCCCATCCTGAGCTCCAGCCCACGCTCGCCGGACGGGGTGTCGGCCCCGTAGTAGCCATCGATGAACCAGCGGACGACCCGATCGGTCAACTCGTTGGCCGCGCGGTAGCTGATGCGCGCCGCGGCCGCATCGATGATCGCGCGCTTGAGTGACGCGATCACCATTTCGGGCGTGCGCCGCTCCGCCTTCGCCGTCCTCGCATAATCCAGGACGGCGTGGCGAAGATCGTCATCGCCTCGCGTGGGTTCCGAGAATGACAACGCGAAGAGCTGCCGGAGGTCGTCTCGGCTACCTGCGGAGAGTTGCACGTGCGATTCGGCGGATCGGCTCATTCTCTCAACCTGTTCGCTGATCGGGGAGCGATGATGCCGCGACGCAACGGCGCCGGAGCTACAGATCAGGTCCCGCCTGCAGTGACTGGCCGCCGGCCCTCGCGCAGCGCGCGAACAACTGGACGCACACGACCCAAACGGCAGCCACGGCAGAAACGGGTGCGTAATCGACTGCAAGATTCATGATCACTCATGAAGCCCGCCGCGACAGCGATCACCAACCGGCGCCGTGGCCGATGCCTGGCACCGACGAGCGCTCAACCGGCCAAATCCCGAAGTACCGAAGGAGGAACGGACCACACCAGCCGCGCGCCACCGGCGCGCACCGCCTCGTCGAGGTCGAGCAGACACGCCCCACCCTTTTTGAGCTCTATCGCCGTGCGGTCGCCGCCACACAGGAGGTGCGTCACGAGCCGGCCGAGCTGTGGCTCGTGCCCCACGATGGCAACCACCGACGACGGCTCCAGCCTGGCCAACCAGGCGACCACCTTCCGCACCGGCGTCTCGGGCTCCAGCACGTCGGTGGTTTGGACCCCATCCATTGCGTACTCGGCCCGCACGATCTCCGCGGTGTCGGCCGCGCGCGTGAACGGGCTGGAGGCGAGCAGGTCGATGGACGGCACGAGGCGACGAAGGCCCTGCGCGGCACGCCGCATCTTCCGCCGGCCGTCGGCGGTCAGCGGCCGGAGCGAATCGTCCTGCCCCGTGGCGGCGAACGCTTCACGCTCTTCGGCGATCGCGTGCCGCACCACCAGCAGTTCCATGCCCGTGCTCTACGGCTTCTTGTCCACGAGGGCCTTGATGGCCGCCGGCATCTCGAAGGTGGAAGGGTCGGCCACGTCGTAGTCGACGGTGTTGATCGTCAGCACCTGTTCCTGCCCCATCGCCTGCTGCCGCACGCGGGTCGCGATCTTCTGGCCGCCGAACTCCTTGTAGTCGCTGAGCAGGCTGGTCACGTCGACGCTTCCCATCGGCGAGTCCTGTTTCGACATCGACGCGATGAGCAGTCCGGTCGCGACGCTGTAGCAGTCGAGCGTCTCGCGCCCCGACTTCCACACCATCTTCACCCTGTAGCACGCCTCGCCGTTCATCTCGGCCTTTTCCACCGTTTCGGCGGAAGCCACGTTAGGCCCCTGGCGGGACGACTTTCCGAAGTCCGACTCCTCGCGCAGCTCATCGAGCTCACGCCCGGTGAGGACGCGAGGGCCCTGCATCGGGTTGAGCGCCCACCCGGTGGTCCCGTCGAAGGCCTGCACCACCGCGCCCATGCCTGGCAGCTCGATGCGCAGGAGCGTCTTGTTCGGCCGCGCCTGCGAGATCTCCAGGTCGCCGGCGATCCCGGCGGCGCCCATCTCGACCCGCCCCTTCGTCCGCACCGACGAATGCTTGGCCAGCACCGCTGGCGAGTTCGTGGCCGCGACGAACTTGGCGATGAGCTCCGTGGCGGGTGGCAACGATTCCGTCGGGGTCTGCGCGGCGGCGGGAACCGCCGCGAACGACGTGAATGCGACCGCGGCGACCAGCCGGCGAGTCGAGAAGTGATCGGGGCGTGCAACGCGCATTGATCGCTCCAGCGAGCGGGTGGTGGCTACGGCGGAACGCCGGCTTCGGCGCCGCCAGAAATATGTGCAGCGATTGTTCCGAGTGTGCGACCTCGGTCCTCGGTTACTGCGGTAGCGACGCCAGTCGAGCTCGCTCGATCCATCGAACAGCGGCCTCGAGCGAAGCATCACGACCCGCACGCAAGTCATTCCGGTCGAGCGGCACGTGCTCATCGGGGATCACCCCCCGCCCCTCGATGCGCGAGCCGTCGGGCGCGACGAAGTCGGCGACCACGTACATCAGGACATCACCGTTCGGCAGCCGTGTCGCCATCGCCGGGAGCGCCTGCCCCGCGCTTCGCTCGCCGAACACGCGCGCGCGACCGAGCGACTGGAGACCGACCACGAACATCTCGGACGTGCTCGCCGAGAGCTCGTCGACGAGAAGCGCCAACGGACCGCCGAACGGCTGGACCGCGGCCCCGGCATCGGTGGCGCGGCGTGGGTTCGCCACGAAGCGCATCTCCTCGCCGCGCGATCGCATCGTGCCGAGCGCGCGTGGCTCGGTCATGAAATGACCCGCCACCCCCATCACCATCCCCGCCACGCCGCCGAGGTTTCCTCGCAGGTCGAGCACGATTCCCGCGCATCCGCGCACGGCATCGACCGCCCGATCCATCGCCGGCATCACCGGCGGCAGCCAGTACTCGAACGCGATGACGCCGATGCATCGGCCATCGGCGGTCGTGCGGCGCGTGAGCACGAGCCCCGCCGGGAGCGGCGGCAGATTTCCGAACTGGAAGGTTGGGCCGTGCACGCTGTCGCGCGCCACGCTCAGCGTGTGGCGCTCGCCGCGCTCATCGCGCGCGACAATCTGGACCGTCGATCCCGGAACGCCATGGAGGGCACGGAGCGCTCCGGTGAGCACGGCGACGCGGCGGCCCCCGGCATCGCTGTCGCGCGATCGTGGAATCGCCGACGGAACGATGAAATCCTCGATGCGCTCGAGCGTCCAGCCCGGCGCGAGTCCGGCCCGCCTCGCGGCGCCGGCGGTGTCGGCACGCCAGACAACGAGGTGGCCATCGACGATGCGTGGGTCGATGCTGACGGTGCCTAACGCCGCCGCTCGCGGCGGCGCACCGGCCTCGGCGGCCGCTGCCCGCTCGCCGCCAGGGAGCACCGCGAAGTGCGACTCGCCGAGCCGCCGCAGCATGGTGTCGATGACCGCGCGCAGCGCGCTGTCCGTGGTGGCACGCGCCGCTGCCGGGCGAAGCTCGAGGCGAACGGCCGGCCAGTCGTCACGCCGGACGCCCCGGTTCTCGAGCGAGGTGCCAACGGTACGCCACGCGGAATCGAACGTCGCCGCGGCCAGCACCGAATCGAGTTGACCGCGCCGGGATGTCGTGTCGGCTGAAGGCCTGTACGGCTCCTGACGCGCGGCGGGGACCGCGCTCGTAGCGGCCGCCACGCCGGCAGGCGCCCGGAGCGCCAGCGAGGCCGCCAGCGGCAGAACCATGCATGCGACGAAGTGGGTCATTGGCGGGGACGAAGACGGGCCGTCCCGTCGGATCCGGACGAGTCGGCACTCGGAAGCCTGTCGCTCGGCCGTGATTTGGCCGTCAAGAGAATGACGAGCGACCGGGGCGGTGGTCCCCGCGCCAGCCACCGTCCTTCCTGCCAGGCGCGGATTGTGCGCTCGCGCACACGCCCTGGCGTGACAGCCATCCCCGGCACGCGTCCAATTCGAGACCGGTGTTGGTGACGGTCACTTGCGCGGCGTCGGCGGCCACGATTAGAACACACCATGCAAACATCCCGTTGGTCCCTCGGCGCCACCGTCGTGGCGCTCCTCGTTCTCGTGCCGTGCACGACCCTGGCCGCGCAGCAGGCGCTCGCGCCGGGCGCCCGCGTGCGGGTCAAGTCCGATCAGGTCGTCGCGCCCGTCATCGGTACCTTTCAGGGGATGCGTCGCGACACGGTCGTCGTGATCGAGGACGGTATCAGCGCGCAACTCTGGACGTTCACGAGCGGCACCATCGACCGCCTCGAGGTCAGTGCCGGAATGCACAAGGGCAATCGCGGTCCGACCACCCGATACGCGCTCATCGGTGCGGGGGCGGGTGCCGTGGCCGGCTGGCTGGTGGCCGTGCTTCTCGAGTCCAGCACGTCATCGAAGTACAACGACGTTCTCAGCGCCGCCATCGGCGCGGGGGTAGGTGCGGGCGCCGGCGCGGCTTACGGGTATCGCAAGCTCGAGGAGCGCTGGGCAGCGGTTCCGATCCCACGCCGGATCGGGATCGCCCCCACCCGTGGTGGCGTGAGGCTCGGCCTCTCGACCAGCTTCTGAGCATGTCCGCGCCTCTGGTCGGCGTGATCATGGGCAGCAAGAGCGACTACGAGCACCTCGCGCCTGCCTGTGCGTTGCTCGACGAGCTGCAGGTCGCCTACGAGTCTCGCGTCGTCTCCGCGCATCGAACACCGGACTGGATGTTCGAGTATGCGTCCACCGCCGAGTCGCGGGGGCTGCTCGTCATCATCGCCGCCGCCGGTGGTGCAGCGCACCTCCCCGGCATGGTAGCTGCGAAGACGCTCGTGCCGGTGCTCGGGGTGCCGGTGCCGGCAACGCTCCTGAACGGCGTCGACGCGCTGCTCTCGATCGTGCAGATGCCTGCCGGCGTTCCGGTCGGGACGCTGGCCATCGGCAAGCCCGGCGCGACCAACGCCGCGATTCTCGCGGCGGAGATCGTGGCCATCCGTCACCCCGACGTGCGCGAGCGGCTGCGCGCGTGGCGAGACCGTCGGCGCGCCGATGTGCTCGCGCAGCAGTTGCCGCCGCGATGATCGAGCCCGGGGCCACGATCGGTATCCTCGGTGGCGGGCAACTCGGGAGAATGACAGCCATGGCCGCGCGCTCGCTCGGCTATGACGTGCATGTGCTCGATCCCGACCCGGGCTGCGCGGCCGCGCCGGTCGCGAGTCGCGTGATCGTCGCCCGATTCGACGACGCCGACGCCGCGGCCGCGCTGGCCCGCGCCTGCGACGTCGTGACGCTGGAGATCGAGCAGATCGGACCGGCGGCGCTGGCCGCCGCGGCCGCGCACGCTCCGCTCCGCCCAAGCGCCGACGCCGTCTACATCATCCAGGATCGCCTGCGCCAGCGGCAATGGCTCGACCAGCATGGCTTCCCCGTGGGGCCGTTCCGCGCGGTGTCGTCGCGCGAGGAGAGCGTCCGCGCGTTCGATGCGCTCGGGCCGTGCATCTTCAAATCGGCGAGCGGCGGGTACGACGGACGCGGTCAGGTTCGCGTGACCACCGCCGACGGCGCGGCGAGCGCCTGGGACGCGCTGGGCGGCCGGCCGTGCCTCGTCGAGCAATTTCTGGCCATCGACATCGAACTGTCCGTGCTCATCGCCAGACGGCCTCCCCCGCACAGCCTCACCCGGTCGGGCGACGCGGTGGTCTTTCCGCTGTCGTTGAACGAGCACACCGCGGGCATTCTCGACTGGTCGGTGCTCCCGGCGCCCGCGCCGAGCGACATCGCGCGCGACGCCGATGCGATCGCGCGCGGAATCGCCGAGGGGCTCGGCATCGAAGGGCTCATCGCGGTCGAGCTGTTCCTGCTGCGCGACGGCCGGCTGCTCGTGAACGAGCTCGCGCCGCGGCCGCACAACACCTTCCACTCGACCGAGCGGGCGTGCGAGACGAGCCAGTTCGAGCAGCTCGTGCGCGCCGTGTGTGATCTGCCGCTCGGCACCACGGAGCTGCTTCGCCCGGCGGCCATCGCGAATCTGCTTGGGGATTTGTGGAGCGACGGCGTGCCACGGTTCGCGGCCGCGCTCGCCGTGCCGTCGGTGCGGCTACACCTGTACGGGAAGTCGGGCGCCCGCCCCGGGCGGAAGATGGGGCACCTGTCAGCGGTCGCCGCAACCGGCGATGAAGCGCTGCGGCGCGTGCTCGACGCGCGCGAGGCCATGCGGCGGTAGGCCGGGCCGGCAGGCCCGAATCGTTAGGGACCGATCTCGATCACGCGAAACGGCGACTGCTCCGGCCAGCACTTTCGCAGCAGTGGCATGGCGACGTTGTACACCAGCGTTCCGGCACTCGTCCGCCCTTCGAGTGCCCCGTTGTGCGCGTGGCCATGCAACACCACGGACACCGGATATCGGGCGAGCGGTTCCTCGAGCCGGCTGCTGCCGAGGTACGGAAAGATCTCCAGTGGTTCCCCCTCCACCGTGGCTCTGATGGGGGAGTAGTGCAGGAGCGCGACGCGATGTGGCGTTCGCAACCGCGCCAACGCGCTCTCGAGCTTGAACGCCTCGTTCACGGCCTCGCGCACGAACGCCTTCACGATGTCCTCGCCCCACGGGCCGAGCGCGCCGCGCCCAAAGCCGCCGCAGAACCCCTTTACGCCGGCGAACCCGACGCCATGCGTCTCGCACGCATCACCGTCGAGCACCGAGACACCGGCATCGACGAGGATCTGCCGCACCTCTTCGGCCTTGCCGGCCTCGAAATCGTGGTTGCCGAGCACGGCCACACAGGGAACCCGCAACGCGGTGCTGATCTCGCGTGCAAGCACGCGTGCCTCGTCGGGCAAGCCGTAGTCCGTGAGGTCACCGCAGAGCACGAGCACGTCGGCGCGCTCGGACACCTGCCCGAACATCGAGGCAAGCGTCCCGTGCCCCGACCTGCCGATGTGGATGTCGCTCATCGCGGCGAGCCGCACCACTCCTGATGTGCCCGCCATCGGTCAGCCGGCCTCCGCCGTAACGCAGCGCCGGCTGGTTAGCCCTACTCTTGCAAAGTCTCCGCGCATACGGCTGACCTTCCTCTTCAACAAGCGTTCCGTGCCGCACAAACCAAACTCCAGGACGCCGGGTCAGATCGACAGTGACACCGCGGCACGCTACACGCGCCGGTTCTACCGTGACGTGCTGACGTCGCTCGGGCGCGCCAACGTGCCGGTGCTCGTGGGCGGTGCGTTCGCCTTCTCCCATCTTACGGGAATCCAGCGGCCGACCAAGGACTTCGACCTCTTCGTCCGTCGCGCCCACATCGAGCGCGCCCTCGCCGCGCTCGCCGCGGCCGGCTTTCATACCGAGCTGACGTTTCCCCACTGGCTCGCGAAAGCGCGGTCCGACGAATTCCTCGTCGACCTCATCTTTGGATCCGGAAATGGCGTCGCGGCGGTGGATGACGTCTGGTTCGAGCACGCCGTGCCGGCTGAGGCCGTCGGCATCCCGGTCTGCATCTGCCCGGCGGAAGAGCTGCTCTGGTCGAAGTCATTCGTCATGGAGCGCGAGCGCTACGACGGCGCCGACGTGGTGCACATCCTCCACACGAGGGGCACGCAGCTCGACTGGCCGCGCCTGATGCAGCGGTTCGGCACGAACTGGCGCATCCTGCTCGTCAACCTGATTCTGTACGGATTCGTCTACCGTGGCGAGGCGCAGCCGGCCCCACGTTGGGTGATGGAGACGCTGCTGGCACGCCTGCGCGCCGAGATCGATGCGCCGCCACGCGACGACCGCATCTGCGGCGGAACGCTGATCTCGCGCGAGCAGTACCTCGTGGACATCCTCGATTGGGGCTACATCGACGCGCGGCTGGCGCCGCAGGGCCCGATGAGCGCGACCGAAATCGCGCACTGGACCGAGGCGATCGAACGGAGTTAGGCGCGCAGCGGATGCGCGAGCTCGACCTCGCCACCTCGCCACCTCGCGACAATGCGCATAGCGTCGCGCCGTCGAGCGCGCGAAGCGTGGGCAGCGGCGCGTCGCTATGCGCTACCGTACGCGGTGGCCGGGCCGCTCTGGCCCACGTCGCCGAACCGTCGCTCGCGACGCTGGTATTCGGTGATCGCGGCTTCGAGATCGCGGGCCGTGAACTCGGGCCACATGCGCGGAGTGAATACGAGCTCCGCGTAGGCACACTCCCAGAGGAGGAAATCGCTGAGACGCTGCTCGCCGCCCGTTCGGATGAGGAGATCGACGTCGGGGATGGGGTCGGTGACGTGCGCGGCCTGCGCCAGCGCTTTCGCGAACCGGGCACGCGTCACCGGTCCGCCGTGCAGGCGCGCGATGGCGTCGAGGATGAGATCGCGCGCCGAGTAGTCGACGGCGACGCGCAACTGCATGTCACGACCGTTCGCGGTCGCCTCTTCGGAGGCTTCGATCGCCCGCCGGAGCGGCTCACTGAGCCGGTCGCGCCGCCCGATGACCGCGAGCCGGATGCCGTTCTCGACGCACCGTTCCGTCTCGGCCGCGAGGTAGCGGCGGAACAGCGCCATGAGCGCGGCCACCTCGGCTTCCGGCCTGCGCCAGTTGTCGGAGGAGAAGGCGTACAGCGTCAACGCCTCGATCTGCAGCCGCCGTGCGGCTTCCACGGTGCGTTTCACGGCGCGCGCGCCCGAGGCATGGCCAAACGTGCGCGCCCGGCCACGCGTGCTCGCCCACCGACCATTGCCGTCCATGATGACGGCGATGTGCCGTGGCAGCGGTCCCGGGATATGGGAAGGGTGCGATGTGGACACGTTCGTCGAAATCAGACGGCGAGGCGAGCGGTCATCCGTCACGGGCAGCGCGGATCAGGGCTTCCATGTGGTCGAGGTAGCGCTCGAACGCCTTGCGCCCGGGCACCGTCAGCGCGTAGGCCGTCTTCGGCATCCGTCCCTCGAAGGACTTGGTGCAGGAGATGTAGCCGGCCTCCTCGAGCTTGCGCGCGTGGACACTCAGGTTCCCATCCGTCGTCTGCAGCAGACCCTTGAGCTCGTTGAACGTCAGGGACTCGTTCGCCGCGAGCGCGCTCACGATCCCGAGCCGCATGCGTTCGTGGATGAGACGATCGAGCGCCGCCGGCGTCGCCTCAGCCGCCCGGCCGCGGACCCCGCGCAATGGACCCTTCTCCTCTTCGCGCTTTCTCCCCGATCCTCGCGGATCGGGAGCGGCGCTCTGTCTAGCCACCATGCCTCCTGGCGATCTGGATTCCGAACGCGACATGTACCACTCCGAAGCCGGCGACCATCAGCCACTCGCCCACGGCTGGCGGCGCGAACAGTGCGGCGGTCCCGAGGGCCATGAAGCAGAGCCCCATGACGGGGATGATCCGGACCGAGAACGCGCCGCCGGACACCACCGCGGTGCCGTAGAGCAGCATCCAGACGCCGGGGAGCAGGTCGGTGGCGCCGATGCGCAACAGCGCCGCGGTGAGGAGCGCGCCGACGAGCATGGCGGGCGAGAATGCCAGTGCCAGCTTCTGCGCGGGGCCCGAGACCATCGACAGCTCCGAGCGCCGCGCCTTGGTCGCGGTGGCCCAGAGTGAGAGGGCGATGCACGCCGCCGCGGTGGCCACCCAGGTGCCGACGCGCCACTCTATCGTGGGCCGCAGCCGGGCAATCGGCGCCGCCGCCATGGCGAGCACGCCGACCGCCGCAATCCCCCATCCGGAGATGGCGGTGAACGTGCCGGCACGCTCCATCGTCTCGCGGATGAAGCGGAGGTTGTCGAGCGCCCGGTCGCTCAGCGCCGGGTCGCGCACCGCCGGTTCAGGGCGGAGCGGTCGGACGGTGGCCATGCGTGACGCTACCAGCGCGGCTTACGATTGTCAAGCACTTTTCGTTAAAAAGCAGGCCCCACCGGCCGGCCGCCGGCGCGCACCAGCCCGGGCGGGGGATGGCGGCGCCTCGTTAGGCACGCGGCTCCCCACCCCGCCCCCCACGCTCCGCGTCGCGATCGCGCGCGGCCTCCGACCCCGGGCCCGGCAGCGGATCGCTCGCCGGGAACGACTGCTCCACCATGAAGTCGAGCCGCCGCTCATCGATCGCCCGGCCGAACAACGTCAGCAGCTTCGCGCAGAACATCGGCAGATCGTCGGGCCGGCGGCTCGTGACCAGCTTCTGGTCGGTCGCCACCGGCCGGTCGACCCACTCGCCACCGGCGTTCCGGATGTCCGTTCGCAGGCTCGGCCAGGACGTCAGCGACCGCCCCCGCACGGCATCCGCCTCGACGAGCAGCCAGGGCGCGTGGCAGATGGCCGCGACCGGCTTGTCCGCGTCCATGAAGGCGCGCACGAACGCGACGGCGTCGGCGTGCGTGCGCAGTCGATCGGGGTTCGCGACACCGCCCGGAAGCACGAGCCCGTCGTACTCGCCTGCGCGCACCTCGTTCACGACTCGGTCGACCGTGAACCGATCCCCGCGTTCGTCGCCCTGCACCCCCTGGATCTCTCCGGCGTGCACGGAGACGAGGTGCAGCTCGGCGCCGGCGTCGGCCAGCGTGCGCCACGGCTCGGCGAGCTCGCGCTGCTCCACCCCGTCGGCGGCGAGAAATGCGATCTTCCGCCCGGAGACTCCGGATGGCATTGAACCTCCGATGGGAAACGTGGCGTGGTGCGTTCGCTGGCAGCCGCATGTCACGATTCGTGCCGCAGCGACTGGCCTGGCGCACGCCAGCCGGCCATTTTCCGCACGTGTCCATCGTCCCGCTTTACGGTCATGAGGCGCTGCGATTGCGGCTGGCATCCGCGTTCCACCGCGGCACGCTGCCCGCCAGCCTCCTGCTGCACGGCCCCCGCGGCGTCGGCAAGCAGCGACTCGCGCTCTGGCTCGCCCAGTCGCTCGTCTGTGCCGAACGCGCCGCGGAAACGGGGGAGCCGTGTGGGCGATGCCAGAACTGTCGATTCGCGGTCGCGCTGGCGCACCCCGACATCCACTGGTTCTTCCCGCGACCGCGCCCGCGGGACACGGACCCCACGGCCGACGAGGTACTGGGCGACTACGCCGACGCGATCGCGGAGCGCTCGAAGTCGAACGGTCTCTACGCGGCGCCGAGCGGCGCCGAAGGGATCTTCGTGGCGACGGTGCGCGCCATGGTGCATGTCGCGAGCATGTCGCCGGCCATGGCACGGCACAAGGTGTTCATCATCGGCGACGCCGAGCGAATGGTCGCGCAGGAAGGCGCCGACGCCGCGGCCAACGCGCTGCTCAAGCTGCTGGAGGAGCCGCCGGCGAACACGCAGGTCATCCTGACTTCCAGCGAAGCCGGCGCACTGTTGCCCACGATCCGCTCGCGCGTGGTGGGTGTTCGTGTGGCCTCGCTCGCGCGCGGCGAGGTCGAGGCGTTCCTCGGGGACCCGCGAGTGGCCGACGCGATGCGTCGGGCGCACGGCTCCACATCGACCGCCGATCTCCTGCGCGCCGCGGACGGCGCGCCCGGCCGTTTGTTCGGCAGCGACGAGCGAGCTGGCGCAGCGGCCGGCGCGCAGCGCCTGCTCGAGAGCGCGCTGTCGGGCAATCGCTCGAAGACGATTCGTGCCGCGATGGCGCAGGGCAACAGCAAGGCGCGCGGCGTGTTCTCGGACACGCTCGATGAGCTGACCGGATTGCTCGCCGCGCGCGCCCGATCGGCCGTCAGTCGCGGCGACCACCGCGCGGCCCTCGGCGCGAGCCGCGCGATCGTGCGCGTCGAGGAGGCGAAGACGATGGCCGCCGGCAACGTCAACCCCGCGCTCATCTCGGCAACGCTGCTGCGCGAGCTCGCGCGGGAGCTCGCGTGAGCGATCTCACGCACGTCGGCGCGGACGGCAAGGCGCGCATGGTGGATGTGTCGGACAAGCCCGTGACGCTGCGCATGGCGCGCGCGACCGGATCGATCCGCATGCAGCCGGAGACGCTCGCCGCCATCCGGTCGAACACCATCGCGAAGGGCGATGTGTTAGGCGTGGCGCGGATCGCCGGCATCATGGCGGCGAAGCGAACGTCGGAGCTCGTGCCGCTCTGCCATCCGATCGCGCTCACCGATGTGAGCATCGACATCGCGCTCGATGATGCGCTGCCCGGGCTGCGAGTGGCCGCGACGGCAAAAACTGCCGCACAGACGGGCGTCGAAATGGAAGCGATGGTCGCGGTGTCAGTGACTCTGGTCACCGTCTACGACATGGCCAAAGCGGTAGATAGAGGCATGGTGATCGGGGAGATTTCCCTGGCCGAGAAGGCCGGCGGACGCTCGGGTCACTGGCAGCGACCGTAGTGGCACACGCGTTGCCCGCAACGCGGGAGCGGGCAGCGGCGGTACCCTTCGTACCGTCGTAACCTTTGTAATTCAAACATTATGCGAAACCTTCGAGGGACGTACGTCCACCGCGGTGATCGCGACCGTCGTCGTCGACGCGTGCGTGCGGGGCTGCTGTCGGCAGCCTTCGTCGCATCAGTCGTCGTGGTGGTGCGCGACAGCGGTCCCGCCGAGGCGAAAGCGGAAGCCCCGCGCTTCCCTGTCGTCATCGGCAGCGAGGCGATACGCCTCCGGGCCGAGCTGGAATCAGCGCGCGGCGAGCTCGATCTCGCCAACGCGCAGCTCGAGCGGTGGCACAGGATCTTCGGCTACTCTTCCAGGTATCGCGTCGGCGCGGACCTCGCGACGGCGATCTACGACATAGCACTGTCCGAGGGGATCGAGCCCGAGCTGGCGTTCCGGCTCGTGCGCGTCGAGAGCGAGTTCAACCCGCGGGCGACCAGCCCGGTCGGGGCGGTCGGGCTGACGCAGCTCATGCTGGCCACGGCGCGGTATTTCCAGAAGGGGATCACGCGCGAGGCGCTGTACGACCGTGACACGAACCTGCGTATCGGCTTCCGATACCTCCGGACGCTCGTGCGCGAGCACAAGGGCAACGTGCAACTCGCCCTGCTGGTGTACAACCGCGGTCCGCAGGCGGTCTCCAACTCGCGCGAGCAGGGGCTCGACCCCTCGAACGGGTACGACCGTGTGGTCATGAAGGGGTACAAGGGCCGCGGCGTCATCGATTGACGCACGACGGTACACCCGACGACACGAAGGGCCTCGGGATGCATCCCGAGGCCCTTCGTGTCGTCGGGTGCCGGACCGAGGGTCGCGCGTGCCGGCCGGCGGCTCGTCGGGCACCGCGCCGTGTCCCGGCCTCGCCGCTCAGTGCCGGGCGACGGCCGCCGCCTTCGATGACTTCGCCTTCGCCGCGTTAGGCTTCGACGGCGTCGTCCGCCGCGCCGTGCCGCGCACCAGCAGCTGCTGCCCCGGATGGATCACGCTCTTCTTCAACCGGTTGAGCCGGACGATCGCGGGCACCGTCGTCCCGTAGCGTTTCGCGATCCCGCTGAGCGTCTCGCCGCGGCGCACGACATGGGTACGGGCCCCGGCGCGGCTGCTGGCGCCGTAGATCTCGATCGCCGGGTCGGGCACGTCGAGCGCGGCCGACACCACGCTGCGGGAAGGCACGAGCAGCACCTGCCCCGCGCGCAGCCGCCCGCTCCTGAGCGTCGTGACCTTCGGGTTGTACCACTTGAGCTGGCGCGCGCTGAGGCCGCTCTTCGCGGCGACCGTCGCGAACGTCTGCCCCTTCTTCGCCGCGACGCGCGTGAACGCCGAGCGCGCGGCGGGATCGAGCGCCGCGAATGCGCTGTCGAACGACGCCGCATGGCCGACCGGCACGCGGGCCAGGAATCGCGTGCCCGGCGGCGTGACGCCACGCAGGACCTGCGGATTCAGCTCGCGAATCTCCTCCAGCGAGGCGCCGCTCGCGCGGGCGATGGCCGCGAGCGGCGTGGACGCCGGTACGGTCACCGAATCGTACGCCAGGGGCGGCAGCGTCCGCAGCGTCATCCCGTAGCGTGCGGGCTCCTTCGCGATGAGTGCGGCCGCGATGAGCTGCGGCACGTAGTTCTTCGTCTCGCCACGCAGGTAGTCGTGCTCGGCCAGCACGAAGAACGCGTCGTCACTCGTCGCGTCCTCGAGGTCGTCGCCTAACCGCGACAGCCCGCGCGACACCCGTGCCGGTCCGCCGTTGTACGCCGCGGCGGCGAGGTAGAGCGATCCGAACTGCTCGCGCAGCCACCCGAGAAATTTCACGGCGGCGTCGGTCGACCGCACGGGATCACGGCGCTCGTCCACCCACCAGTCCACACGCAGGCCCGTGCCTCGTGCCGTGGCCGTCATGAACTGCCACATCCCGACCGCCGCGGCGCGCGAGTAGGCGTGCTGGTCGAAGCCGCTCTCCACGAGCGCGAGGTAGTACATGTCTTCGGGGATGTTGGCCGCACGCAGCTTCTCGCGGATCATCGGCTCGTAGCGCGATCCCTTCTCGAGTCGCGAGATGAACCGCTCGCGCGCGGAGCCGGTGAACGCGTTCACGTAGAACTCGACCCGCTGGTGACCCTCGTACGACCGGACGTCGATGTCCCACGTCGGTTCATCGGGGACGCTGCTGTCGGACGGCTGTATGATGATCGAATCGCCGAACACCGCCACGACCTGACGAGTCACCAGCGAATCCGGAACCGCGATCTCCTCGCGCCGGAGGGTATCGGAGCGGGGCACGGTGTCACTCCGTGCGCCTGCCGCGATCACCGGGGAGGGCGCCGGCGCGGGGCGTAGCGGCGTCGACGTGCGACCCCCGCATGCGGCAGCACCGAGCACGACAACGAGCGCGCGTGCATCAGCCTTCATGTCGTCTCCTCTCGTCGTCTCATTTCACACCAGCCCGCGATCGGCTCCCGCGACGCGCGCAACACGCGCAGCCGCCGGGTGACCGGCGGGCATCTCACACCACACCACCTGTCGGAGTTCCACGACGCGCGAGCGGGGCGCACGCGGCCTGTGATCGGTAACTTATCCATCCGACGCCGCGCCGGAACCACGGCGCGCGCGCGTTCACCGCGTCGCGATGAAGTTGCCGAGCACGCGGTTCGTGGCGTGCAGCACGGCGACGACCGCGCTCCGCAGGGGATCATCCTCGGCCAGATGACAGCCGAGCAGCCGCTGCTGCGGCCCGCCGCCGTGCGCCGCCAGCACCGAGACGATCACGATGTTCGCGTCGAACGCGCGCATCGTCTTCACGCCCACCAGCTCGAACCGCAACGAGCCTGACGAGAACTGCTCGATCGCGCGCAGCGACGCATCGGCGGCCACGCGCAGATCGCCGAGGGTGCTGGTCACCCCCTCGGCACGGCCCGTCACGCGCTCGCCTTCCATCCACTCGAGCTCTACCTCCGCCCGGCACGTTCCCGAAGGCGCGCGGTGGAAGACGAAGTTCGTGAAACGCAGCCGCTCACGCTTGAGCTGGAGCTGGCTGATCACGGAGCCGCCTGGTTGCTCGCTCGGCGGGGACGGAGGAAGCATGCGGGATCGGCGACGCGGGTGATGGGCGATGACGCGGCGGAGGCTGTTGCTTCAGGAACACGACCGAAGCGGGCCCGAGGCAACGAGATGACGAGCTGGTCGATTGCACGCGGGCGCGCCGTCTCTATATTCGCCCGCCATGAGATTCGCATCACACCGAAAGCGCGCGCTGCGCGGCGCTCTCATCGTGCCGATGGTCACGCAACTGGCCGCCGCGCAGGCCGGCGACTCGCTGCGCGTGCGCATCACCGACCGTATCGCGGCCACGCCGGGCGCCGTCGTCGGCGTGTACTACAAGTCGCTCGGCTCCGGCGAGCTCGTGACCGTGGCCCCCGACTCCGTGTTCCACGCCGCGAGCACCATGAAGGTGCCGGTCATGATCGAGTTCTTCCGGCAGGCGGAGCACGGCGGCGTGTCGCCGGACCAGCCGGTCCTGCTCGTGAACCAGTTCGCGTCCATCGTGGACGGGTCCCCGTTTTCCGTCTCGCCGATCGACGACTCGGACAGCACGATGTACCTCCGCGTCGGCGAGCGCGTGCCGGCGCGGGAGCTCGTCGAGCGGATGATCGTGCGCTCGAGCAATCTCGCCACGAACGCGGTCATCGCACTCGTCGGTGCCGAGCGCGCCAACGCGACGGCGCACGCGCTCGGCGCGCGCGACATGCGCGTGCTGCGCGGCGTCGAGGACGGCAAGGCCTATCAGAAGGGGCTGAACAACACCACGACGGCGCGCGACCTCGGCGTGCTGCTCGAGGCGATCGAAGCGCGTACGGCGGCATCGCCTCGTAGCTGCACCGAGATGCTCGCCATCCTCGGACGCCAGCAGTTCAACGACGAGATCCCGGCGGGACTGCCCCCCGGCACGCGGGTCGCGCACAAGACCGGGCAGATCACGGCCGTGCTGCACGACGCGGCGCTCGTCTACCCGGACGGGCGTAGTCCCTACGTGCTGGTGGTGTTGACGCGCGGCATTCCCGACGAGCGCGTCGCGCGCGCGCTCATCGCGGACGTCTCACGATCGGTGTACGAGCACGTGTCGGCGGCGCGGCGTTAGGCGCACGCGCGGCGCTCACGTTGCCACCGGGAGTCAGTCGCGGACGGGCACCGCGAGTGGGAGGTCCACGCGGAACACGCTGCCCTGCCCCACCGTGCTCTCCACGGTCACGTCGCCGCCGAGCATCCGTGCCAGCTGGCGGGCGACGCTGAGGCCCAGCCCCGTGCCGCCGGACTTGCGCGTGATGCGCTGATCGACCTGCCAGAACGCGTCGAACACGCGGTCCCAGTACTCGGCGGCAATGCCGGGGCCCGTGTCGGTGACCTCGAAGCCCACCCGCCCATCGCGCGTGTGTGCCGCCAGTCGCACCGAGCCCGCGGTCGTGAACTTCACGGCGTTCGCGAGCAGGTTGATCATGATCTGGCGGACCTTCTGCGGGTCACTGCGCATGACGGCGCGCGAGTCGTGGCCGACGAGCGTGAACTCCAACCCCTTCTTCTCCGCCAGCGGGCGAACGATGACGGCGGCCTGCTCGAGTACGGCCGCGAGTGCGAACTCCTCGATGCGCAACTGCTCGCGGCCGGCCTCGATGCGCGCGAAGCTCAGGATGTCCTCGATGAGCATGAGCAGATGCTCGCTGCTCGCGCGGACGCGCCCGAGATGGTCGCGCTGGGTGTCGTTCACCGGACCCACGACCTCGTCGGCCAGCAGCTCCGTGTAACCCACGACGGCCGTCAACGGCGTCCGGAGCTCGTGGCTCATGATCGCCAGGAAGTCGCTCTTCGCCTGGTTCGCCGCCTCCGCTTCGGCACGCGCGCGCCGCTCGGCCTCGTGCAGGCGTGCGTTGTCCACCGCCATCGCCACGCGCAGCGCGAGCTCCTCGATCAGGACGCGGTCGCGCTCGTCGAACCGCCGCCGACCAGCGGTGGTGGACAGCGACATCACGCCCAGCGTTCGGCCCCGTGCGCGCAGTGCCACGAACACGCACGACGTCGGGTTGAGGCGGCGCGCGAGCGCCAGGGAGTCGGGGCGGTCATCGACGACGTCGGGCAGGGTGTTCGCGGTGATCTCGGGGTAGAAGATCGACTCACCGGTCGCCAGCACCTGCCACGCCGGGTGCCGCGTTTCGGCGGTGAGGGGATGCCGCCGGCGCATCTCACCCACGAGACGCGACAGCTCCCCCGAGTCGAACACCGTCGCGACCCGCTCGAGCTGCTCGTCAGCCCCGACGAGATCGATCACGCAACTGCTCGCGAGCGCCGGCACCGCGAGCTCCGCCACGTTGGCGAGCGTCGTCTCGTAATCGAGCGATGAGGACAGCAACGTGCTCGCCTCGGCGAGGAAGCGCAGCCGCTCGTCGTGGCGCCGCCGGTCGTCGACGTCGCGGAAGATCAGGGACAGGCCGTCTTCGATGGGGTAGGCGCGATACTCGACCCACCGGCCCATGGCGTTGCTGAACACCTCACCGCTCGCGTAGACGCGCGTGAGCATCGCCTGGCGCAGCGAGAGCGCGAATGGCGAGTCGTGGTGGCCGGGATGCACCTCCCACACCACGCGGCCCACGAGCTCCTCGGCAGACCGCCCGAGCAGCGCGGCCGCCACGCCATTCACGTACCCGTAGCGCCACTCGCGGTCGAACGTGACGAAACCATCGGCGATGGCCTCGAGCACGGCTGCCTGCCGGCGTTGCACCGCCGCGATGGCCTCCTTGGCGCGCATCTCGGCGACGTAGAGGCGCGCACGGTCGAGCGCCTGCGCGCACTGGTGTGCCAGGGCCGAGAGCAGCGACCGCTCCTCCGCACCTAACGTTGCGCTCCCGGCGAAGTCGAACGCGATCGCCCCGATGCCGCGGTCGTCGGCGATGAGCGGGAGCGCGGCCATCGGGCCGGCGAGCCCCTGCCGGCTCGCGGCGAGGGTCGGATATCGCGCGCGCCCGTCCTCGGCGCACGTGAGGAACACCGGGGCCCGCCGGCGGAACGCCTCGGAGACCGGGGTGTTCGCCTGGATCGGGACGCGCCGCACACCGTCCAGCGCGTCCGCCCGGTAGCCCGCCGCGGATACGAGATCGAGCGCCGCCTCCGCATCCGCCGCGACGTAGACCGAGGCCGCCGCGGCGCCAAGCGCGTCGATACCGTGACTGACGACGACCTCGCCCACCTGCGTCGGCGTGCGGGCGTTCGACAACGCGGCCGTGATCGCCTGAAGCCGCTCGATCTGGCGCGCCGCGCGCTCGGCCGCGAGGCGCGCGTCGCGCTCGTCGGCAAATAGACGCGCGTTGTCGATGGCGATCGCCGCGCGCCGTCCGAGGTCTTCGGCGAGTACAAGGTCGGCAGGGTCGTAGCGACGCCGCGATTCCGCCATCGCGAACGAGATCACTCCGAAGGTTCGCCCACGCGCGACGAGCGGCACGCAGATCGCCGACCGCAGACCGATGCGGAGGAACGCCGACTTTTCCTGTTCGGGGAGACCGGCGTGGCGGATCAGGTCGTCGGTAACGTCGGGGAAGAACGCCGATTCACCCGTACGGAGTACCTGCGACAGGCCGTCGGGCGATCCCCAGTCGCGCTCCGCGCGGGCACCGAGCTTTCGCGCCCACGCGAGCTTCACCGGGTCTCGCCCAGCGACGGCGATGCGCCGCACGGACGGCGGCCACGCGCCAGCCCCGTAGGCGTGGACCACGTCCACGGCACACCAGTCCGCGAGTGCCGGGACCGCCGCGTCGGCGACGTGCTGCAGGACGCGCTCGTAGTCGAGCGAACTCGAGAGGAGGCGGCTCGCTTCGGCGAGGAACCTCGCGCGCGCACGCGCGCTGGTGAGCTCGGTTGCCAGTCGTTCGGTCGGGCCATCGCGCTCGCCCGCTGTGTCGGCGTTCGACACGGCGTCCGCCCGCAGCGCGGCGCGAGACGGCGCGGCCAGATCAGGTGCGCAGGGGTCGAAATCCAAAGCGGGTCGGCTATGAGGAAGTCGGCGGCAGCGGAACCGCGGGAAAGAATCGCCCGGCGGGGACACCCGCAAGTGTCGCGGCCACGGCGGCGGGTATCACGATGCTACGTGGGCTGCGTCAGCCGTTGCCGTGCGCACGCTCACTCGAAAGGTCGGCGCTGCCGCCGCACGAGCTGGCGGCTCACGAGTGAGAGCGTCAACCGAGCGCGGCAGTTTGACCAATCGGTCGCGGACGCTGGACTGCGCGCGTGTCCGATCCGGTTCGCTCGGCTCCGCCGAGCCTGCATGCCGCCGCGACTGCCGATGTCGTGGTGGTCGGCGGCGGCCAATCCGCCCTGGCCGTCGCGTACTACCGCCGGCGGACCGGGCTCGAGTATGTCATGCTCGACGCCGGCGCGCGACTCATCGTCGAGACCGCCACCGCTTGGCGGTCGGCGCGCGCGGTCGTGAGCGCCACCGGCACCCAGGCATCGCCTAACGCGCCGGAGCGTCCCGGGCAGACCGGCTATCGCCCCGCGCTGGGCCATCTCGCACGCCTCGGCGGGGTGGAGCCTAACGGGCGCGTGCCGGTACGGGGCACGCGGCCGGCGCGGGAGTCGCGGGAGTCGCGGGAGTCGCGGGAGTCGCGGCTATGGCTCGTCGGGTACGGCAACTGGACGGGGTACGCGTCGGCGACGCTGATCGGCGTCGGACGCTCGGTGCGTGCGACAGTCGACGAGCTCGCGCGCACGCTGCGAGGCGGGGAACGCTCGGCGGAGTGACGGGAGAGGCTGCGAATGACCCGGCTGGGGCTCGAACCCAGGACCTACGGATTAAAAGTCCGTTGCTCTACCAACTGAGCTACCGGGTCGGGTGCTTCAATGTATCGTCGATCGTCGCGTCGCGGGACTGAGCGGCGCTCGAGGCACTCACGACGCCAGGAGGCGTTTGGCCACCCTCACCAGCGCGATCGGAAGCTGCTGCGGGTTGCGAAGGACGGTATGGCCGGCCTCGCCGAAGATCCGGCCGAGGTACTCCTGACCCTGGCGGTCGATCGTCAGGCAGAAGGGGTATACCCCCTCGTCGCGCGCCTCGATGATCGCCTGCCGGGTATCCTCCACACCGCTCAGCCCCTCGTAGCCGTCGACGTCATTCGGCTTGCCGTCCGAAATCATGAGAAGCAGTCGGTGCGCGGCGGGTTGGCGTGCGAGCAGCGCCGCGGCGTGGCGCACGGCGGCGCCGGTGCGCGTGTACCCCTCGGGCTCGAGCGCCGCGATGCGGCGGCGCACGAGCGGCCCGTTGGGCTCGGCGAAGTCCTTGATGGTGCGCATCCGGACGTTCGCCCGCCCCTTCCCCGAGAACGTCAGCACCGCGTACAGGTCACCCAGCGCATCGAGCGCCTCGCTGGCGACGAGCAGCGCGACCTTCTCGACGTCGATCACCCGCCGGCGGCCGTCGATCCACTCGTCCGTCGAGCCGCTGATGTCGATGAGCAGCGCGATCGCGAGCCCCCGGCGCGCCGGCCGCACGGCGATGTACATCCGGTCGTCCACGGCATGGCCGGTGCGCTGGTCCACGAGCGCGCGGACGCAGGCCGCGATGTCGAGCTCGTCGCCGTCGCGCTGCTGGCCGAGGCGGACGCGACGGGCCCGGAGCCGCTCGAACCGCTCGCGCAGCCGCCTAACGAGCGGACCGTATCGGGACAACACCTGCGTGCCCCAGCGGTCATCGCTCAGCGCCGGCTCGTGGGGGCGGACGATCGCACCCGCGGGGCGGTAGTCGCCGGTCTTCCAGTCCCACTCGGGGTACTCCACGCCGAGTCCCACCGGCTGCGGCGCCGGTCGGCGACGGCGCGGCTGGGCCCCGCTGGCGGTTCCCACGGCGACGGGACGCTCGTGCGCGACGGCGCCCGGCGCGGGGTACGCGTCGGGGTCGGCCCCGTCGTCGTCCGGCCCTTCCGAAAGCTCCTGGCCCCGAGGCGGTAGGCTCAACGACCCGCCGGGCGACGCGTCGTCGGGCACACCGCGCCCACCGGGTGCCGCCACGTCGGTCGACCCGTGCGGGAGTCGGGCCTCGCCCGCGCGCCGCGGATCGTCCGGGACACCCTCCTCCACTCCGGTCTCGCTCGCCTGCTCTCCTCCGTCCCCCGTGCCGAGTCCGAACTGGCCGATCCCGTGCATTCCACCCTGTAGCGTGGGTGGCGCGTCGGCGCGTCGGTGCGGCGCCGCCGTGCCGGCGTTAGGTGGCGCCGTGACGACCCCCCAGGTGGGGACCGGGGCCACCCCTCGATAGCGCGTCCCTGAGGCGCTCACCCACGCCGCCGTCTCGCGCGCCCAGGCCAGCGATCCCGCCGGTGATGCATCGCCGGGCGCGACGGCGGAACTGCTGGCCGGATCGGCATCGAGCGCGCGGCGGAGCAGTTGCTCGACCGCCCGCTCCGCGGCCGTCAGTGATCCGAGCGGCGGCCGCCGCGACAGCGCGACGGCCCGCGCGGCAGCGAGCACGGAGCGCAGGCCGGGCACCGTGCGCGCGATGGCGGCGTCCACGGCCGTGCTCTCGCGCATCAGGTACAGGTCGCGCTCGATCGGCGTCGCCGCCGCGGGGACGAGCGCGGCCGTCCCGCGCGCGATGCGCTCCGCCTGCTCCACCGCCATCAGCCGGTAGGTCGCGAGCGCGGCATCGGCATTCTCGCTCTCGATCTCGCGCGGAAGCTGGATGCGCTCGCCGTCCGTCGCCGGCAGCGTCCCCTCGCGGACGACCCGTGGGCCGCCGAACACGCGCCGGACGAGCGACAGCGGCCGCCGCCTGGACGCTTCCGCGACGGTGATCGGAATGGGCCGGTCGTAGACCGCCGTGACGAGGAGCTCGAGCCGGCGGCGCACGTCCTCGAGTCGAACGACTCGCTCGCTCCGCCGTGGCAGCACGCCGGCTCGCGCCGCCCGCGCGGCGCCACCGAGCCGAGCCCCCAGCGCTCGCACGCGCGTCGCGATGACGGCCAAACCCACCTGTCGGCGCGCCACGCGCTAGAGCGTCGCGGTGATGATGTCCGAGATGGCGGCCACCAGATCGGGGTCGTCGGTCAGCGGGCCCACCAGCGCCGCGCGGCAGGCCTGCGGGGCGGCGATCCCGCCGGCGATGAGCCGCGCCGTCGCGACGAGCAGGCGCGTGCTCGGCGCCTCGGCCAACCCCTGATCGCGGAGCCGCCGCACGCGCTCGCCGAGCCTAACGAGTGCGTCCGCGGTCGCCCGGTCGACGCCGCTCTCGTGCGCGACGATGGTGGCCTCGGTCGCCGGCGGCGGAAAGTCGAAGTCGAGCGCGACGAACCGCTGCCGGGTGCTCGGCTTGAGGTCCTTGATGGCGTGCTGATACCCGGGGTTGTACGAGATGACCACCTGGAAGCCCGGAGCGGCCTCGATCAGCTCCCCGGTTCGCTCGATCGGAAGCAGACGGCGATCGTCCGTGAGCGGATGCAGCACGACAACCGTGTCCTGCCGCGCTTCCACGATCTCGTCCAGGTAGCAGATGGCGCCCACCCGCGCCGCCACGGTGAGCGGCCCGTCCACCCAGACCGTCTCACCCCCCTGAATGAGATAGCGCCCGGTGAGGTCGCTCGCCGACAGGTCGTCGTGGCAGGCAATGGTCACGAGCGGGCGTTGCAGGCGCCACGCCATGTGCTCCACGAATCGCGTCTTCCCAGATCCGGTGGGACCCTTCAGCATGACGGGTAGCGAGCGGGCGTGACATCGCGAGAAGATCTCGATCTCGTCACCGGTCGCCATGTAATACGGCGCTTCGGCGCGAGGGTACCGGACGCCATCGTGCGTTGGACGCTGGCCGATTTGGCCGGCCGGGACTGCCTGCAGCATCAGGATGCTCGGTCGGGGGCGGTGGCACGGTGGGGACGAAGCGCGCGGCAATCTACCCGCCGCGCCATGGCGATGAAACGCCGCTTGCAATGCGCGGACCGAGCCCGAACACTCGACAATGGTGGCCGCCGCTCTCAGTATTTCGCGCCGCTGCCTCTCTCGCCATTCATCATGCCGAACGCCAGGGTCGCTTCCCTCCTCCGCCGCACGTATTGGCTCTCGATCGCGGCCATCGCGATCACGGCCGGCACCGTCGCCGCCGTCGCACTCGTTCAGCGCGACAGCGAACGGTGGGCGAGACACGGCCGCGAAGTCGTCCGCATGGCGCGCCGCGCACAGTTGCTCGTGCTCGAGCGAGCCGCTGGCGTGCGCGGCTTCCTGCTCACCGGCGACTCGACGTCGCTCGCGCCCGACATCGCGGCGCGCGCCCCCCTTCGGGCGACGCTCGACTCGATCGTCGGCGCGACGGCCGACAATCCCCCGCAACAGCAACGCGCGCGGGCGTACGCGGCGGCCATCGCACGCTGGGACTCGGCGTTCGCGGCTCCCGCCATCGCCCAGCGTGCCCGCCTCGGGCCCGGCGCCGAGAACGCGATGTTCGGCACGGGGGGTCTGGCCGGCAAGCTGCTGCTCGACGAGGTGCGCACGCGGTACGAGGAGTTCGAGGCCGACGCCGAGGCGCTGTACCAGGGGCGCGGAAGGGCGACGGTGCGGTTGCAGACGCTCAACATGATCGTAGCCGTGCTCGGGCTCGGAGCGCTCGGCGTGATCCAGGCGGCCCTCCGGCGGCAGGTCACCAGGCAAGCGACGGCGCTCATCGAGCGGCAGGATCAACTCGAGAGCCAGGCCATCGAGCTCGAGGAGCAAGCTTCCGAGCTCGAGGAGCAGGCGACCGAGCTCGAGGCGCAGACCGAGGAGCTGCAGGAGACGGTGAAGGAGCTGCGGCGCAAGAACGAGGAGCTCGACGCGTTCAGCGCGTCGGTGGCCCACGATCTCCGTTCACCGCTGCGTTCGATCGACGGCTTCAGCCATCTGCTGTTGACGGACTACGCGAGCCGGCTCGACGCCGGCGGCGTGAGCGCGCTGACGCGCATTCGCGCCAACACGCACCGCATGGGCGAGCTCATCGACGGGCTGCTGACGCTGGCGCGGGTGAGTGCGGGCGAGCTCCGGCGGAACGAGGTGAACCTGTCCGCGGTGGCCGAATCCATCGGCGACGACCTGCGTCGCAGGCTGCCGGCCGAACGATCCATCGAGTACGTCGTGCACCCCCAACTCGCGGTGCGCGGGGACTCGCGCCTGTTGCGCGTCGCCGTCCACAATCTCGTCGAGAACGCGTTCAAGTTCACCCGCGCACGCCCCGCGGCACGTGTCGAGGTCGGAGCGACCGTCATCGAGGGGCAGCGCACGTTCTTCGTCGGCGACAACGGGGTCGGTTTCGACCCCCCGCTACGCCGACAGGTTGTTCGGCGCATTCGAGCGGCTACACGACGACCCACAGTACGAGGGCACCGGTATCGGGCTGGCGACGGTCCGGCGCATCGTGGACCGACACGGCGGCCGGCTGTGGGCGGAGTCGGAGCCCGGGCGGGGGGCGAGGTTCTACTTCACGATCGGTGCCGGCTGACCGGAGCGCCTAACGATAGCACTCGACCATCACCGTCACCTGACGGCCGATGTCTCCCACATCGGCGTTGCCGAGCCGGGTCGTGGACGGCGCCGTCCGGTACCGGACCGCGAGCTCGTCGAGAAACGTGCGCGCGATGTCGGCCTTGAGCGCGAAATTGACGTTCTGCGGCAGGTCGCCGGTCTCTTCCGCGACGATGCGGGCGTTCAGCTTCGTGACCACGATACCCACGACGTTTCCGCTGGCGTCGAACAGCGGCCCACCGCTGCTCCCCTGCTGCACCGGCGCGCTCATCTGCAGAATGGCCGGGTCGTTGTGGATGCCGGCCAGCGCGCTCACCGATCCCGTCGTGACGTTCGGCTCATCCGCGAGCAGCCCCGCGAGCGGAAAGCCGACGGCGATGACATCGTCACCCGGTCGGATCGCGGTGCCCACGCGGAATGCCGCCACCGCCCCGAACGACGTGTCGGCGCGCACGACCGCGAGGTCGTCGTGTGGGTGCACGGCCACGACCTGCGCGCGCCAGCCGGGTGCCGAGTCGGCGCGTACCGAGACGCGCTGGCAGCCGTTCACGACGTGGCGATTCGTGACGATGTACCCGTCGCCCGTGACGACGAATCCGGACCCGCTGGCATCCGGCCCGGTGCGACGGATCACGCCCAGCGCCGGCGCGGGTCGCGATCCCGGCGTCGCGGAAGCCGCGTCGCGCGACGCCGGGTCGGCCGGGGAGCCCTCACGGGCAACCGATGCGCTCGCGGGGGGAGTGGGCGTGATCACCGCGCGGGCTGGGGCTTTCGCAGCCAACGCCTCCCAACGTTTGCGCTCGACCGGCCGCCGGTCGAAGTAGCTCGCATCCGCTCGCATCGCGCGGTCCCAGGCCGAGAGCGCTTCGGCGGCGCGGCCGAGGTCTGCCGCGGCAGCCGCCGTTTCGCCCCAGATCGCCGCATCGTCGGGAGACAGGCGTGAGGCCTCCTGGAGCGATCGCAAGGCCTCCGGGCGGCGTCCCAGGGCCACGAGCGCTACTCCGGCGCCGTGGTACGCCGCACCGCGCTCCGGGGCGAGTCGCTGGGCGGCGCGGAACTCGGTCAGCGCTTCGGCCGCGCGTCCCTTCTGTAACAGGAGCCATCCCACGAGCTCGTGCGCCCGCGGCTCGCTCGGGTCGAGCTCGACGTACCGCCGATAGGCACGGAGCGCCTCGTCGCGACGCCCCAGGCGGTCGAGGGTGGTCGCGAGGTCGAGTTGCGCACGCGGTGAACGCGGCTCGCGCCGAGCCACCTCGCGATACTCCGCGAGCGCGGCCGCGGTATCGCCGCGCGTGGTGAGGGCGGCGGCGAGCGCACGGCGCGCGTTGGCATCGTCCGGCATCACTCGCACGGCCTCGCGGCAGCGCGCGACCGCACGCTCACCCGGGGGCTCGGTGAGGCACCGCCGCGCCACTTCGGTCGGGGATTGAGCGGCCGCCGCCAACGGCGTGAGCACCAGGGCCAGCGCCGCGAGCCGCGAGGTCCCACAGCGCAGCCACGCGCTCGGCGCGCGTTGCCGCTCGAATGATCTCGTCGCCCGCATCGTTCAAGGACGACGTGGCCTGAGCCGCCGTTACGGCGGCGCGGTTCGCACGAGCGCTGGCCGAGCGAATCGAGATAGGGAGTAGGAGAGAGGCCTCTCCTACTTCCCTCTCACACCACCGGACATGCGGATCCGCATCCGGCGGTTCGGTGAGTTGAGGTTAGCGCCCAAGTCGCGGGAGACCGAGCGACT
>Ga0255338_1000772_pt1 | contig 81270 bp, 55 predicted proteins | sample MeOH1_35cm_T4_19_FD_203715 | JGI IMG/M metagenome (GOLD analysis project Ga0255338, IMG submission 203715) | Sandy soil microbial communities from University of British Columbia, Vancouver, Canada - MeOH1_35cm_T4_195 | ecosystem: Engineered > Artificial ecosystem > Sand microcosm > Unclassified ... | reverse complement strand
GCATCATCCGCAACATCGGCGGGTAATTGAGCGCCTCGTAGCTGCTGCAAAGAGCCGGCTTCGCGCGGACCTTCGGGTCGCGGCGCGGGGCCGGTTCCGCTTTGCGGGCCTGCGGCTCCAGCGGGCCTCCGCGGGGCCTGGCGTGGGGCGCGGAAATGATCCTGAAAATCGGCAGGAAACTCCCAGCAGCAGCGGCCGATAATCAGGTTGTACAGGTTGTTTCGCCCCCCACAAACTTCGCAGTCCCCGAGGATACGACTATGGCTGGCTCCCTGAATGGCGTTGTTGGCAGCGTGACCGGTGGCGTTCGTGGCAACACGGCGACTGAGAACGAGTGGATTGCCAACGCTCCCCCCGAGATGCAGGCGCAGATGAAGGCGCAGCTCGAGATGCAGAAGATGCAGGAGATGGTGCAGCTGATCACCCAGATGATGAAGGCGATGCACGAGATGTCGATGAGCATCATCCGCAACATCGGCGGGTAGTTGATCGCCCTGCGGTAGGATGCACGGACCGGCTTCGCGCGGGCCTCCAGGCCGCGGCGCGGAGCCGGTTCTGCTTTTCCGAGGGTGAACCTCGCGGGCCACCCCGCTTCCAAGGCTTGGAAAGGGCGTGTTAACCTCCGCCCGCCCGCGAGAGTGCGGGCGCTCCGTTCTTTGTTGAGGTCCCCCGATCGATGGCGAATCCCGACAGCGGAACCACCGGGCCCGAGCTCCTCGAGAGGGCCATGGAGGGCTTCGAGCTCTACGAGCAGGGCGACTACGTCAGCGCCCGCCTCATCTTCGAGGAGCTCAGCGAGAAGGATCCCGCGGAGGCCTACTACCGGACGGCGCTCGGGGCCATCTACCTGGCCGAGGACGAGCTGGAGTCCGCGCTGGAGAACTTCAACGAGGCGCTGACGCTCAATGCCAAGGACTCGGCCGCGCTGGTGAACCGGGGCGAGGTGCATCTGCGGCTGGGCAACATCATCGAGGCGGCCCAGGACTTCGCCCGGGCCGTGGATCTGGATCCGGAGAACAAGGATCCGCTCACCATGCGTGCGCGTCTGCTGGCCGCGGCGGCCCTGGAGACCGTCGAGGCTGCCCAGCGGAGCGCTCACTCCGAACCGTAGCCCTCTGGCGCCAGGAGGGCAGGCGCCCCGTGGGAACATGACCAGCTCGCACAAGCCGGATCGGAAGTCCCCTCCCGGCCCCGTGAAGATCCACTACTTCGAGAAGGAGCACGCGCCACGCCGCGGGGCTCCCTCGAGACGTGAGCCCGAGGACTCTCCACACGAGCGCCCCACGCTGCCCGAGTTCTCGCTCGAGCCCAGGAAGGGAGGCGCCGCCGCCGCCGGGACGCCGCCCCAGGCGCCTGCCCGCGCGAAGGAGCGCGCCTCCCCGGCGCGTGGCACTCCCGTGGTGCCGCCGGCGCCTCGCGCTTCGGAGAAGGCCTCCGCGCCCGCGGATGGGGACCTGGGGGACGCCACCCCCTCGGGGCTGGTGGCCGAGCGCATTGCCACCGCGCAGAGCCTCTTCTCGCAGGGCCAGTTCACCCAGGCGCGCGGCATCCTGGAGAAGCTCGTCGCCCGAGGCGTGGCGGGCGCCGCCGCGCACTCTCTGCTGGGCACCATCTACATGGCCCAGGGCGTCCTGGAGCGCGCGCTGGAGTGCTTCGACGAGGCGCTCGCGCGGGATCCCGAGGATCTGTCCGCGCGGCTGCATCGAGGTGAGGTGCGGCTGGAGTGGGGCGACCTCATGCTCGCCCAGCAGGATCTGCAGCACGTGCTGGACGCCGGCACCGCCGGCAGTCCGCTCGTCGTGCAGGCCCGAAGGATGCTTCAGCAGATCGACGATCAGCGGAGCCGGCGGCGCCGCTGACGGAGAGGCCGCTGGGCAGCCTCAGTTGGCTCGCTCGAAGAAGCTCCAGGTGTTCTCGTTGAAGCCGAGCATCAGGTACGTCTTCCCATCATTGGGGTTCGTCTCGAACTTCCAGAGGAAGGACTTCACGAAGTCCTGGCGCTCCTGGTCCGTCATGGGCCGATCGAAGTTGTTCTTGTCGATGCAGTTGTCCGAGGCCTTGTAGCGGCCGGTGACGGGGTAGATCGTGAACTTGTTGGCCTCGAAGGTGGCGGTGCCGGCCGTCTCGGTCCAGGTCTCGATCACGCAGTTGTAGTTGCGCCGGTTGATGTAGACCTGCTGCTTGTAGTGCCCGTCCTGCTCGATCTGGAAGAAGACGGAGGTGCCACCCCCGTTGCCGTAGTACTGGCCCTGATTGCCCCAGAAGTTGATGAAGGAGACGACGCCGTACTTCCAGTCGCCGACGAGCTCCTGCGGCGCCGGGGTGCGCGGGGTGGTCTCCGGGTTGCTACCGCCGCCTCCGCCGCCCCCCCCACCTCCGCCTCCGCCGCTCGTGTTGGATTCACACCCGGCCAGCAGCGCGCAGCACACCGAGGCCAGGGCGGTGTGCAAGAGGGTCGAACGCATACGCATGGTCTGTACCTTTCGGTTGGGGAAGGGCCCCGCGTGAAACAACCACGCTCTGGGCGTCATGCCACGCAGCTTCGCTGCCGGTCGAGAGGGGCTCTACAGAATGTTCAGGAAAGTCCAGGTCCCAGGCTCTGTACGGATTTTTGGAAAACGAAAATGGAGGAATCTCCAGGGGTTGCGGGGGGGCAGGAGCACGGGGCCGTGCGATCAGCTGGGGCGGCGGCAACTTCCCGCCTGCCAGGTCTGATAATGTGTACGTACTTTCCAAGGAGAACCCACGATGACTGCCGTCAACGGTGCCAGCTCGGTGAACACCGCGGCTGCGACTCAGTCCACGAGCGAAGAGTTCAAGGCGTCGGACGCGCTTCAGAACGGGCGCTTCGCGCTGGACTTCGAGAACAACGAAGTTGCCAAGTCGTACCAGGCCTTCCTCGGTGGCATGGGCAAGACCAGCGCTACGGCGGTCTCCACGCGCGTCGAGAACAAGATGACGGACTGGATCAAGTCGCACCCCGGTGCCGACAAGACCGCGTTCGATAATCAGCTGCGCACCACGCTGATGCAGGAGTCGATGACGCAGAACATGCTCAAGAACTCCCTGCAGAAGATGATGAGCGACATCGAGGCCAAGATGAAGGAGTTGGCCTCGGATCGGTTCAGCGACTAACCAGCGCCCGTGAGGGAGCTGGCAAGCGCTCCTCCAGACGTGTCATCCCAAAGAGTTCCCGCGGTCCCTCCCGAGGCGAGTCGGGAGGGGCCGTTTTTGTCATTGGAGCCCAGGTGCCGCGATCCGGTGAGGCCGTGTGGGAACACGCAACCTCGGGCCGCATCCCACCGAGAATCCAGCGACCCGCGCCCTGTCCGAGGCATCGGGTAGCAAAATCTACGTTGTCGAGGGAGACGTCATGAGCCGCATCACCCAGCCGCCATCGACCATCGTCACCACTACGGGCCGGAACACCGAAGTGACTGCGAAGACTGCTCCGCAGCAGCAGGCGGCGGCCCAGCCGCAGGCCCGCGCGGCGGCTCAGGATGGCTTCGTGGCGGCGCAGGCGCCCGCGCGCATGGTGCTCAACCCCGAGATGCAGGCCCGGGCGGCCGCTCCCGAGGTGCTCCCGGAAGGCAAGCAGGACTCCTCCACGCCGCTGACGGACCAGCAGCTCAACGCGGCGGTGGACTACGCCTTCAACCTGCAGTTCAACGGCAAGCACCCGCCCAGCGCAGACGAGCGCAGCAAGTGGGTGTGGAGGGCCCGTGAGATCGCCCAGAAGGACGGGCCGGACCTCCTGAAGGAGAAGCTCTTCTCGGAGCTGAACAAGTCGGCCAAGGCCGGCGGTACCACCCCCGGGGCCGGGACGGACCACAAGGCGCCGGTGACGGATAAGCAGCTCAACGACGCCGTGGATGCCGCCTTCAAGCAGCAGTACAACGGCACGCGGACGCCCAGCCCCGAGCTGCGCGAGCAGTGGAAGGCCGAGGCGAAGAAGATCGCCGAGAAGGACGGCACCACCGAGTTCCTGGCGGAGAAGGTGTTCAGCGCCCTGAACAAGGCGGTCTCCGCTGGCCGTACCAGCCCGCTGTCCGAGACGGACGCCAAGGCGCCGGTGACGGACCAGCAGCTCAATGACGCCGTGGATGCCGCCTTCAAGCAGCAGTACAACGGCACGCGGACGCCCAGCCCCGAGCTGCGCGATCAGTGGAAGGCCGAGGCGAAGAAGATCGCCGAGAAGGACGGCTCCACCGAGTTCCTGGCGGAGAAGGTGTTCGCCGCCCTGAACAAGGCAGTCTCCGCTGGCCGTACCAGCCCGCTGCCCGAGACGGACGCCAAGGCGCCGGTGACGGACCAGCAGCTCAATGACGCGGTGGATGCCGCCTTCAAGCAGCAGTACAACGGCACGCGGACGCCCAGCCCCGAGCTGCGCGATCAGTGGAAGGCCGAGGCGAAGAAGATCGCCGAGAAGGACGGCTCGACCGAGTTCCTGGCGGAGAAGGTGTTCAGCGCCCTGAACAAGGCGGTCTCCGCTGGCCGTACCAGCCCGCTGCCCGAGACGGACGTGAAGACGCCCGTGACGGACCAGCAGCTCAACGACGCCGTGGATTACGCGTTCAAGCAGCAGTACAACGGCACGAGGACGCCCACCCCCGAGCTGCGCGATCAGTGGAAGGCCCGGGCCAAGGAGCTCGCCGACAAGGCCGGCTCCACGGAGTTCCTCAAGGAGAAGCTGTTCACCGAGCTGAACCGGGCCGTGAGCGCGGGCCAGACCAGCCCCATCGGCACCCAGGACACCAAGGCGCCGGTGACGGACAAGCAGCTCGAGGACGCCGTGAACGCCGCCTTCAAGCAGCAGTTCAACGGCACGCACCCGCCCACCCAGCGGGAGATGGACGCGTGGAAGGCCGAGGCGAAGAAGATCGCCGAGAACGACGGCACCACCGAGTTCCTCGCGGAGAAGGTGTTCACCGCCCTGAACAAGGCCTCCAAGAAGTAGCCGGGCTCGCACGCCAGCGCGGCGAGGCCCGCTGTCAGCCTCGCCAGGGCTCGGTCTGCACCACCACCACGGGCTGGTCGCCACACTGGACCAGCAGCGAGCCGTCCGGGTGATGGGCCAGCACCGTCCCCGGGGCGGCGCCCGCCACCCCCGGGTACCCCAGGCCCGGCATCCGCGTGGTGAGGACCTGGACTCGCTGCCCCTCCAATGTGGCGAGCGCCGTGTAGGGGATGCCGTCCCGCCACGAGGCCATGCGGCAGGCCCGGACGCGCACATGCACCGCGCGCGCCGGCTCGCTCCAGTCGACCTCCCGGTAGGACTCCTCGAAGTGGCCCGCCTGACTGGCGCGCTCCTCGGACTGCGGCTCGCCTCGCTCCTCCCAGGCCACCCGGCTGAGCACCTCCGGCAGCAGGTCCGAGTACAGCGTCATCAGCTTCTCGACGATCTGCTCCACCGTGTCGCCATCGGTGATGGGCTGGGTGCCCTGGACCAGGATCGGGCCGGTGTCGAACTGCGCCTCCATCCGGTGGAACGTCAGGCCCACCTCGGGCTCGTCATTGCGCAGCGTCCAGGCCAGCGGGTTGGGCCCCCGGTGCCGCGGCAGCACCGCGGGGTGCGCGTTGACGGCGCCCAGGGTGGGCACCACCAGGGCTTCCGGAGGCACGCGCCACGGGAAGAAGAAGGAGAGGATCAGGTCCGGCTTCACGGACTGCAGCAGCGGCGCGAGGCGGTTGCGCCGGCTGGCGACGAGCACATCGCAGCCGCTGGGCGCCTCCTGCAGGAGCCGGTGCATCACGGACCAGGCCTGGGGCGTCTTGGGCCGCGGGCCGTCCGGTCCGGCGGGGAGCACCACCGCCGCCAGCTCGTGGCCCTTGGCGCGCAGCAGCTCCCCCGTGGAGATCACCACGCTGGGAGAGACGGTGAGCAGCGCAACTCGCCAGCCATGATAGCGGACAGCCGAGCTGCCGGGGGAGGGGGGATCGGGCACCATCCCCCCAGTCCTACCACTGCCTTAGAGGGCTTCCCAGGCTTGGGAGGCTCCTCGGACGCAGGGGGCTTGGGCATGGACCCCGGAGCGGACTAGGATGGCCCCGCCGATGGCTTCCAATCCGAACAGCTTCCTCTCCAAATACTCCGACATCGTCCTCGCGCTGGTCGTGGTGTCCATCGTCGGGATGATGATCGTCCCGCTGCCCACCCACCTGCTGGACGTGCTGCTGACGCTCAACATCAGCATCTCGGTGGTGCTGCTGCTCATCTCGCTCTACGTGCCAGCGGCGCTCCAGCTGTCGGTGTTCCCGACGCTGCTGCTGATCACGACGATGTACCGGCTGTCGCTGACCATCTCCACCACGCGCCTCATCCTCCTGACGGGCGACCCGGGCGAGGTGGTCGTCGCCTTCGGTAAGTTCGTGGTCCAGGGCAACTTCGTCGTCGGCGCCATCATCTTCGTCATCCTCACGGTGGTGAACTTCATCGTGATCTCCAAGGGCTCCGAGCGTGTGGCCGAGGTGGCCGCCCGCTTCACCCTGGACGCGATGCCCGGCAAGCAGATGTCCATCGACGCGGACCTGCGCGCCGGCTCCATCGACATGGATCAGGGCAAGAAGAAGCGCCGGGACCTCGAGCGAGAGAGCCAGCTGTTCGGCGCCATGGACGGCGCCATGAAGTTCGTCAAGGGCGACGCCATCGCCTCCATCATCATCACAGTCATCAACATCGTCGGTGGCCTCATCATCGGCGTGATGCAGAAGGGCATGGACGTGGGCGCGGCGGCGCAGAAGTACGCGCTGCTCACCATCGGTGACGGTCTGGTGGGCATGATCCCCGCCATCCTCATCTCCACCTGCGCCGGCATCATCGTGACGCGCGTGGGCGGCGAGGAGGAGGGCAACCACCTGGGCAAGGACGTGGGCACGCAGCTCACCGCCTACCCGAAGGCCATCGCCATCGCCGGCGGCATGCTGATCGTCCTGGCCATCATCCCCGGTCTGCCCGGCATCCCCTTCACGGTGCTGGGGGGCGGGGCCGCCTTCGGCGCCTGGAAGATGCTGAAGAAGCAGAAGGAGGAGGCGGTGGCGGAGGAGGGCGGCGGCGGCCTGGCCCCCACGGCCACCTCGGACAACGGCACTCCGGCCTCCACCGAGCCCCCGCCCAAGGAGCCCATCAACCCGGACTCCGAGCTCTTCGTCCCCGTCGTCACCCCGATCGTGCTGGAGGTGAGTGACGCGCTGGTGCCCTACGTGGACTCGCGCCAGGACAACGGGAAGTTCCTCTTCGAGCTCATCCCGTTCATGCGCGACGGCCTCTTCGTGGAGCTCGGCGTGCGCTTCCCAGGCGTGCGCGCCCGCGGCAACTCGAGCCTCCCGCCCGGCGCCTACCAGATCCAGATCAACGAGGTACCCGTCGTCACCGGCCAGGCCACGCTGGGCCACGTGCTGGTGAATGACACGGTGGACCGGCTGAAGCTGATGAACATCCAGGGCTTCGAGGCCATCAACCCGGCCACCCGCCAGCCCGCCGCGTGGGTGCCCGAGCAGCACAAGGAGACGCTCGAGTCCGCCGGCCTCACCACCTGGGACGTGCCGGGCTACATGATCCTCCACCTGGCCGCCCTGCTGCGCCGCAACGCCCGCGAGTTCGTGGGCGTCCAGGAGGCGCAGACGATGCTGGACCAGCTGGAGAAGGCCTTCCCCGCCATCGTCAAGGAGGTGGTGCCCAAGGTCGTCAACGTGCTCAAGCTCACGGACATCACCCAGCGGCTCGTGGAGGAGGAGATCTCCGTGCGTGACTTGCGCGGCATCCTCCAGTCCCTGGCCGAGTACGGGCAGGTGGAAGCCGACAACGTGATGCTCACCGAGCACGTGCGCGCCTCGCTGCGGCGCTACATCTCGCACAAGTACGCGCGCGGCACCGGCACCCTGGTGGTCTACCTGCTGGATCCGCAGATCGAGGAGGCCATCCGCGGCTCCATCAAGCGCACCTCTGCGGGCACCCACCTGGCCCTGGAGCCGGAGCTGGCCCAGGAGATCGTCCAGGCCGTCAAGTCCGAGTGCGGCCACCTGCCGCCCAGCGCGCAGCGCCCCGTCATCCTCACCGCCATGGACATCCGGCGCTACGTCCGCAAGCTGCTGGAGTTCGAGTTCAACCCGCCGTTCTCCGTGCTCAGCTACCAGGAGCTCGCGCCGGACCTCAACATCCAGCCCGTGGCGCGCATCTCCACGCGGTAGCCGCCCCGCCGGGCCTCAGCGGCGCTGGTAGAGCGCCGCGAGCGCCGTGCCCCAGTCCGCGCGCATCAGCATCATGCGCAGGAAGTCCAGCTCGGGGGTGTTGAAGGTGTGGCCCACGAGGACCACCCGCGCCCCCGGCCGCAGCTCCGCGAGCTTGGTGCCCAGCTGGGCGATCAGCTCGTGCGGGTAGCAGGTGCCGTGGGCGAACACGATGTCGGCCTCGGACAGGTCGGCCTGCAGGAAGTCCCCGTCGAGGAACTCGATCGTCCGCTGCTGGTACTCCGTCCCGAGCTGGGGGCGCACGTTCGCGTCGAACTGGCTGAGCACCTGGCGGGCCGCGTCTCCCAGGCCCGGCAGCAGCTCGATGCCCACCGAGCGGCTGAAGGGGAAGGTGAGGGCCGCCAGCAGCGTGGCCTTCCCCGTGCCGGAGCCCAGATCGTAGAACACCTCGCCGTCGCGCGGAGACACCGCGCTCAGCACTTCATGGAAGGCCTGGGGGACGATCTCTCCATAGGTGGTGGAGGCGTCCTGCTTGCCCACGCGCTTCTTCTCGCGCTGGGCAATCTCGTAGCCAGGGACTTCGGAGTAGAGGCGATCGAAGATTTCGGTGGCTCGGGTGATCTCCATGGCGACCCATCCTAACAGGTCGCCCGTGGAGCGAGCGATCCGTCAAGCGCCTGCGAGCACCGCGATGATCAGGCCGATGGCGAACAGGGCGAAGACACCCATCAGCACCAGCGGCACCATCTTCTGCTTGTCGAACCCACCGCCGCCCCCGCCGTCGTCCAGGTTGGACATCGGCTCGCGCATCATGGGGCGCGGCGGCTCGGGCTCGGGCTCCGGCTCCGGCTCCGGCTCCGGCTCCGGGGGAGGCGGCTCGGCGACGGGCTCCGGGGGAGCCTCCTCCTTGGGCGGCTCCTCCTTGGGCGGCTCCTCCTTGGCCTTGGCCTTCCTGGAGGCGACGCGGCCCGCGGGGATGCTCTGCGTGTGCTCGTCGTCGTCGTCGCCGGCGAGGCCGTGATCGGACTCGGGGATCTCCACGGAGGGCTCGGGCAGATCCGTGGGATCCACGTAGAGCAGGCGGATGTTGCCCACCTCGAGCTCGTCACTGTCCTTGAGCGTCTTCCGGTTGATCTTCTTCTTGTTGACCTTGATGCCGTTGCGGCTGCCCAGGTCCTCCACGTGCGTGCCCGCCCAGTCGCGGCGGATCTTCACGTGGCGCCGGGAGATGAGGTCATCCTTGAAGACGATGTCCGCCGTCTCGTCGCGCCCGATGATGAACTCCTGGGCGTCGTTGATCTCGATGCGCTCGCTCTCGCGAGGGCCGTTCATGATGCGGAAGTAGGGGCCCTCGCCGCTCTTGATGCCGCGCACCGCGTCCTTCACCAGGCTGCGGGCGACGAAGGACGTCTTGTCCGAGCGCCCACCCCCGTCCACCGGGAGGTCCGCCACGTGGGTGAACGTCACGTCGAACTGGGCAATGGCGATGACGTCCCCGTTGCGCAGGCGGTGCTTCTCGCCCTTGGGCAGGGGCTTGCCGTTGATCTGGGTGCCATAGGCGCTGCCCAGATCCTCCAGGAAGTAGAGGTTGCCCTCCTGGGAGATGCGCGCGTGGTTGCGAGACACGGCCTGCTGCGCCAGCACGACCTGGCAGCCCTTGTCGCGGCCCAGGGTGATGGAGGCCTCGTCGAGGGCATGCTCCACGGGCTTGGCGGAGCTGCCAGCCTCGCTGCGCTGAGTGACGGTCAGCCGGACGCTCATCGCGAGGGCATCAGGAGGAGAGGGTGGAGGTCAGGAGCCACAAGGTCAGAAGGTGCCGTTGCTGAGGTACTTCTCGCACGTTTCAATTTCGGAGGGGAACTCGTCTGCGGTGCCGTATTTGAGGAAGTTCTTGCACGCAATGGTGGCGGCGTCCTTCTTCTTGGCCTCCGCGTAGATCTTGAAGAGGCCGTAGTGGCAGGGGGCGTACTTGCCATCCAGCCGCACGCACTTCTTGTAGGTGCGCTCCTCCTGGTCCACCAACCCCTGCTCACTCTGCTGCTTGGCCAGCACGTAGAGGGACTCGGGGGAGTTCTCGGCGGTGTTCGTGTCCTTCAGCTCCTTCATGGCCGAGTCCGTGAGGGCCGCCTTGCGCTGGGCGATGGCGAGGTTGTTGAGGCACTGGGGGTTCTTCTGGTCCAGGGTGACGCAGGTGGCGAAGGCGTCCTTGGCCTCGGCGAAGCGGCTGAGCTCCATGAGGGTGGCGCCGTAGTCATGCCAGAAGGTGGCCACATCCGGAGAGAGCTGGACGGCCTTGCCGATGTCCTCGGCGGCCTGCTCGAACTTGCCCTCGGTGAAGGCGATGATGCCCAGGTTGTGGTGGGCGTCCGCGATGTTGGGGTTCACCGCGATGATGGTGCGGAACTCCTTCTTGGCCTGCTCGTTCTTCTCCATCTTCAGGTAGGTGAGGCCCAGGTTGAAGCGGGCCTCGAGGTAGTCCGGGTTCACCTTCAGGGCGCGCTGGAAGTTGTCGTGCGCTTTCCCGTAGGCGCCCTCGTTCAGGTAGATGTAGCCGAGGTTCTGGTAGGCCTGGGCCTGCTCGTTGTTGTAGCGCAGCGCCTTGATGAAGAAGTCCTTGGCCTTGCCCGTGTCGCCCTGCTTGAGGTGGATGAGGCCCTTGTTCACCCACAGGTCCGCGTACGTGGGGGAGAACTCCAGGCCCAGATCGCAGTAGACCTCGGCGCGCTCCAGGTCATTGACGGCGAGCTGCTGGACGCACAGTTCGTTGTTGAGCAGCGCTCGCTCGTGCACGGGGGGCGCGGAGAGACAGGCGAGGGCGGTGACGAGGGGGAGGGCGCAGAGGGCTCGGGTCAGGCGCATGGCTGCGCGAGTGTAGGGGAGGAAGTGTGGGACGATCAACGCCCCCGTAAAGCAAAATCCAAGCTGTTTTCCATGGGTTACGTCGGTAAAGTCCCGGCCACCATGCGTACGCTCCTCTGTGCCCTTGGTCTTGCCGCGGTCCTCTTCGGGGCTGCTCCCGCCCACGCCCAGTTCGCCAACCGAAGCCTGGGGTTATCCCTGGGCTACATGGACTTCAAACGCACCGCCGGCCTGGAAGGCGGCTTCTTCGTCGGATTCGATGGCAGCTACTACATCGAGAGTGGCTTCGACCTGGTGTCCCTGACGAAGCTCTCCTTCCCGAGGGACCCGGGGACGGGCAAGCGGGTGGTGGCCCTGGCGCCGTCCCTCGGCATCCGCTACCTCTTCATGGAGGAGTCGTTCCGGCCCTACGCGGGGACGGACATCAGCTACCTGCTGGTGTTCCGGGAGGGGACCACCGGCCAGTACGTGGGGCTCGGGCCCAACCTGGGCTTCGACTTCTTCGTCACGGACACGGTGAGCCTGGGGTTGAGAGGCCAGTACAACTTCTACATCGCCCTCAACGAGAAGACGCAGTCCTCGCTCACGGCCTCCGTGGGCGCGGCAGCCTACTTCTGACGCGCGGTGCATTGCTGGTAGCGTCCCGCCGGTGTGCCGGGGCTCCACCCTCGCGAACTTCCGCGAGGGGAGCCGGCCCGCTTCGCGAGGAGTGCAATCGCCATGCGCCGTCTCTCCGTCTTTGTCCTGTGCGCCGCCTTCCACGCCCTGGCGTTCTCCGCCGGGTGTGGGGGGGATGAGAAGCCTGTCCCGGATGCGGGGCCCGAGGTGCCGCCCCCGGTCCCCGATGCGGGGCCTCCGGATGCGGGGCCCAAGCCGGATGCGGGGCCCGTCGATCTGCTGCCTCCCACTGTGCTGTCCTACACGCCCGAGAAGAACGCCACGGGCGTGCCGCCGGAGAGCCTCGTCGAGGTGACGTTCAGCGAGGCGATGCAGGCGGATCGGGGCACGCTGCAGCTCACCCCGGGCACCGGCCTGCCCAACAACGGGGTGCTGGTGGCGCGCCCGGAGAACTGGGACTTCACGCGGCACACGGTGAGGTTCTCGTTCCCGCAGGGGTTGCCGCTCCGGAAGACGCTGACGGTGAACGTCGCCAACTTCGCGGACGTGGCGGGCAACCCGATGCAGGGGATCGTCACCTTCTCCTTCACGGTGAGCGATGGGGTGGCTCCGGCCGTGTCGTCCTCGTACCCCGAGGAGGGCGCCAGCAGCGTGCCCCTGAGCACCTCCGAGATCACCCTCAACTTCAACCAGCCGATGGACACCACCGTGGGGACGCTGGTGCCAGGGGGCGGCCTCAGCCTGGGGGCCTACTCCTGGGTGGGCAATCAGTCCCTCAAGGCGCCCATCACCAGCCCGCTCGTCAACAACGGCACCTACTCCGTGCGGCTGGACAACTTCCGCAACGCCAACGTCAAGGCGCTGGACGGCGCGCTGTACCTGGGGGACAGCAAGCTGGACTTCGGCACGGGCCCCGATCTCATCCGCCCCACGGTGCGCGAGGCCAGCCCCCGGGAGGGCGCCACGGAGGTGCAGTACGACAGCACCCGGTTCGTCGTGGTCACCTTCAGCGAGCCCATGGACACCACCGCGGGCGTGGGCAAGGCCGAGCTGGTGGACAACGGCACCCGCACCGTGCTGGCGCCGACCTGGTCCGGGGACGGCTTCACCGTCAGCTATGACGTGCAGTTCAAGCTGCCCCCGTCGGCCACGCTGAAGGTGGCGCTCTCGGGCTTCAAGGACCGGGCGGGCAACCCGTTCGATCCGGCCCCCTATCTGGGCGACGGTGTGCTCGACTTCTCCATGGCGGCGGACACCGTCAAGCCCTACGTCTCCAGCTCCAGCGTCCAGGACGGCACCACCGATATCTATCCCGTGGAGGTCTACGCCACCGGCGGCACCCCGCCCACCGGCTGGCGCAAGGTCTTCACCTTCGGCTTCAACGAGCCGATGAAGGACTCCGTGACGCGCGTCACCCTGGTCGAGGTGGAGAACCCCGCCTCGTCCCGCACCTTCTTCGGGGAGTGGTCCGCGGACCGGAGATCGCTGAAGGTCACCATCACCCCCGACGTGCCGGGCCAGCTCCCCCTCACCGCGTTCACGAGGTATTACCTGGACGTCACCGCCCTCCAGGATGCCGCTGGGAACCCGCTGGATCCCTTCCTGGGGGTGCTCGGCGGCAACGGCCGGCTCGAGTTCAGCACGCTGCCCGACGATCCCCTGCTCGATCACGCCTGCGAGCACGCCCTCACCCTGACGGTGGCTCCCGTGCTCGCCACGGTGAGCGCCAGCTCCAGCCCTCGCACCGACACGTCCCACGCGCACTACGAGGTGAGCCTGCCGTCCAACGGCTCCAGCTACGAGGGCTTCACCCGCATGCAGATCCCCTGGATGACCCACGTCTTCTACCTGAACCGGAACGTGGGGGTCAGCGTGTCCGATCCGGTCAACCCGGACACGGCCATCCGCGTCACCCGCCCGCCCGTCGCTCCGGCCTGTCCCTCCGTGATCTCCTACCAGGCCGAGTTCACGAACCCGGTGGATGCGACGGTGAACGTGAAGTTTGGCCCCTTCCCGGAGGCGAAGTTCCGGTTCGTCTACGAGAAGCACTACTGAGCCGGGGCTGCTCCCGGCCCGGACGGCTCACGCGCGCTGGGAGGCGCGGGCGCGTGGGCCGGTCAGCTTCCCCTTGGAGCCCGGCGGCGGCACGAGCGCGGTAGCCACCAGCAGCGTCCACTTCTCGTCCGAGAGGTGGGCGGGCTTCTCCATGGCCAGCACCTCCTGCAGCCGGGTGCCGAGCGCCGAGAAGAGCTGGAGCCGCGCCTCCATGCGCAGTTCCTCGCGGCGCAGGGCGGCCGAGAGGATGACGTCCCGCTCCTCGGTGGAGAGCTTCTTCACCCGGGCGACGAAGAGGGGATCGGCCAGCAGGCCCTCCTCGCCCGTGGTCCCCAGCGCGGAGGGCACCTTCAGCCGGCGCTCGCGCACGACGATGGTGCCCGCCAGCATGTCTCCCAGCCGCTGGTGCGAGCCCGAGACGAGCGCGGCGGCTCCGCCCACCAGATACATCATCGGCAGCCTGTCCACCGGGCGGGCCAGGTTGCGCAGCGCCGCATGGTAGAAGCCGATGCGCACGCCGCTCTCCTGGATGACCCGCAGGGACATGACGCGCTTGCCCACCGTCTGCCCGCTCCAGACCGTCTCCAGGCAGATGCCGTAGCCCCAGTCCACCAGGAAGTAGATGACGACGAAGAAGGCGCTGGCGAAGCCCGGCGCAGCCGCCATCGCGAAGCCGAGGCCAATCATCAAGGCCCCCGACGCCGCCAGGACGATGAGGGCGTCCAGCAGCCAGGCGAGGAAGCGCGAGTAGAGGCCCGCCAGGGTGAAGCGGAACTCCACGTACTCGGGCGTGAGGACGGTGTGGCTGCCGTCGAGGAGCGTTTCGGGAGCGGACGTCACGGCTCCCAGTCTAGGACAGAGTGCCCCACGAGCGGGCGAGCAGGGGCCTCCAGAAATTCAGCAAGGTAGGATACATTGCGTCCCCCGACACCGTGGCCGACACCGAGCCTTCCTGGGGCCAGCGCCTTTGGCCCGCGGCGACCTTCCAGTTCGCCCTCATCGCAGGCGTGACGCAGCTGAAGACAGCTGCCAACGCGCTGGTCCTGTCACGCTTTGAGTCCCAGGCGCTGCCCTATCTCTACCTGGTGGGCGCGCTGCTGACGGCCGCACTCACGGTGCTGCCCCGCCCGCGCCCGAACTCGCCCACCGAGTCCCCCGGCGTGCTCACCGTCATGGCCTCCGTCGTCACCCTGGGGCTGGCGTTCGGGGTGTCCGCCGGCCAGCGCATCCCGGCCATCGCGCTCTACCTCTTCGTGGACGCCTTCACCACGTTCGTCTCCCTGCGCTTCTGGGGGCGGATGTCCGCGGCCTTCAACGCGCGCGAGGCCCGGCGCGCCTTCACCGCGCTCAACGGCTTCGGCATGGGCGGCGGCATCGTCGGCGGGCTGCTCGTGCAGGCCATGGCCGTGCGGCTCGGCACCCCCGTGGTGGTGGCCAGCGGCGCCGTGGGCCTGCTCATCGCCGGCATCGTCTTCCGCTTCCACACCGGCGCCGTTGCCATGCCCCCGCGCTCCCGGCACGCGGCCATCACGGCCGAGCCGTGGATCTACTTCTTCCACAGCCCCTACGCCCAGGTGCTGGGCGCCCTCGGCGTCGCCTTCGCCGTGCTGTCCTCGTTCGTGGACTATCTGTTCCGCCTGCGCGTGGAGGGCACGCTCAGCGAGGACGGGCTGGCGGCCCTGTTCGGCTCGCTGCAGCTGTGGATTGGCCTGTTCTGCGTCGCCTTCCAGCTCCTGGTGGCCCAGCGGCTGCTGGAGAAGCTCGGGCTGCTGCGCTACCTGGCGCTGGTGCCCCTGGTGCTCGGGCCCCTGGCGGTGGCCACGCTCGTCACGCCCGCGCTGTGGCCCGTCCACCTGCTGCGGCTGGTGGAGACGGCGGTGAGCTACTCCATCCTCCCCGTGGGCATCCAGCTGCTCTACGCGGCCGTGCCGGACGAGCAGCGCGAGGCCATGCGCGCCGCCGTGGATGGCCTGCTGCGCAAGGGTGGCGTGGTGCTGGCCGGCGTGCTGCTCATCGGCGCGGGCCGGGCGGCCACCGGCACCTCCATGGCGGTGGCGGTGCTGGGGCTGTGCGCGGCGCTCGGCGTGCTGCTCTTCCGGCTCAAGCCCGCCTACGTGGAGGCGCTCGAGGAGCAGGTGGGCGCCCCCCCCGAGGAAGAAGTGCAGGTGGGCAACGAGACGCAGAAGCTGCTCGTGGACTCGCTGGGAGCGGAGACGCCGGAGCGCGTGCTGCGCGCCGTGGAGTTCATGGCCCAGGCCGAGGTGCCCCTGCGGCCCCACCTGCCCGCGCTGCTGAGCCACCCGCACGAGCGCGTGGTGGAGCGCGGCGTCGAGCTGGCGCTGAAGCTGGAGGCCTACGAGACGGCGCCCACCCTGGAGCGGCTGGTGGAGTCCGGACCTCGGCGCCCCCGGGATCAGGCCGTGTGGGCCCTGGCGCGCCTGTCCCCCGAGCGGGCCGAGCGCCTGCTGCCAGCGCTCCTGGAGAGCCAGGACATTGGCCTGCGCTGCGCCGCCATTGGCGCGCTGGTGCACACGCAGGGCAACAGCGCGGCCCTGTCCTCGCTCAGCGCGCTGCTGTCCCGGAGCGCCCAGGCCCCCGTCTCCGAGCGGCGCGAGGTGGCCAAGCTGCTCGGGCGGCTGAAGGACACGCGGTTCGTCCAGCCGCTGGCGCGCTACCTCGCCGATGCGGATCCCTCCGTGCGGCGCGTGGCCATCGAGGCGGCGGGCGTGGGCGGCTATTTGGAGCTGGCGCCCCGGCTGCTCGTGTTCCTCACCTGGCGCGAGGAGCGGCGCGTGGCGCGCAACGCGCTGGCCCAGCTGGGGGATCGGGTGATGCCCCTGCTGGAGGTGACGCTCAACAACCGCGCGGCCCCGACGGCCCAGCGGCTCCAGCTGACGCGCGTGATGCGGCTCATCGGCACGTCCGACGCGCTCCACGCGTTCCTCTTCTCCAACGTGCGCGACGACGCCTTCCTGCAGTTCCGCATCGGCGCCGCTATGTCCCGCCTGCGGGATGAGCACCCGGAGTTCAAGGTGGACGGGGAGCGCGTGCGCGAGGCCATTGGCCGGCGGCGGGAGACGTACCGCGAGCTGGTGGTGGCCTTCCGGGATCTGCGCTCGGCGCTGGGCGACACCTCGCTGCTCACCCGCGCGGTGGGCGACCGGCTGGATCAGGCGCTGGAGCTGACCTTCTTCCTGCTGGGGCTGCTCTATACGCCCCAGACGATGCGGCGCGTGCACCAGCACCTGGTGGGCAAGGATCCGCGCCGCAAGGCCTACGCCCTGGAGCTGATGGACGCCGTCGTGGCCCAGGAGGATCGCGAGCTGCTGGCGGAGCAGATCGAGGCCCACCACCGCGAGCTGCCGCCCGGCGCGCTGGGGCGGCTGGAGTCACACCTGGAGGCGCTCACGCAGAGCGAGGACGTGGTGCTGCGCGCCTGCGCCCGCTACGTGGCCCAGCGCTTGAGCACCCTGGTCGTGCCGAGCCTGCAGGAGAACGACATGAGTGAGGGAACCGTACAGAAGATGTTCGCGCTGGAGGGCGTCGGCGTCTTCTCTCAGAGTGACGTGGACGACATCGCGGCGGTGGCGGCGGTGGCCCGCGAGGTCCACTTCCGCGCGGGCGAGCGCATCTACAGCCAGGGCGACCCGGGAGACGCGCTCTACGTCATCGTCTCGGGCGCGGTGGACCACTTCCGCGACGGCGAGCACGTGCTGCGCAACCAGGCCAAGGAGACCTTCGGAGATGTGAGCCTGCTGGACGGGGCGCCGCGCCCCACCGACGTCGTCGCCATGGAGGACACGCGCGTGCTCGTCATCGACCGCCGCGACTTCCTCGACCTGCTCTCGGATCGCCCGGAGCTGCTCACGGGCTTCTTCCGCGCCGTGAGCCAGCAGCTGCGCACCCTGATTGACCTGCCGACGAGCCGGCAGAGCGGAGAGCTGCTCGAGGTGGGCCCCGCCCCCGCGAGCGGCCCCCCTCTCACGGGAGAGGTCTCCATCGACAAGGCGTGAGAGGCGAGGCCCGGCCGCGCAGGGACTCTACGTCGGGGTGGAGGAGGCGGCGGGAGGCTGGGTGGGTGGTTCGAGGTGCTTCGGGGACGCGGCGCGATCCGCCTGTTGCTGCGCAACCAGGAGGTGGGCCGCGGCCACGGGGATGAGTGGGCGCAGGAAGCACTTCGCCAGCGGGAGCATCGACAGCATCCCAACGACAGTCAGCCCCGCGAAGGCCCAGGGCTGCTTCTCCAGCTCGGCCGCGGGCGGGAAGACGGCGCGGGTGCGGTTGGCCCAGAACAGGCCGTAGCGCTGCAGGAACCTCCAGCGGAAGCCCGGAACGCGGGTGGTGAGCCAGTTCCAGGCGCGCAGGAACCAGGGCTCGCGCGCGTCGCTGTTCTTCCAGGCGTAGCCGCTCCGGGCGGTGGTGAACACCCCCAGCCAGTAGGCGCTCCAGGCTGGGACCAGCACGGCCAGCAGCGTGTTCCGGATGGGGAACGGCGCGGTGAAGGCGTAGAGGACGGGGAGCCCCGACAGGAAGACCACCAGCGCCCGGATGCGGCGCGAGAACTTCTTGCGCAGCCACTGCATGTCGAGCCGGACGCGCGGAGTGAGCGGCCCGTCCTCCGGCTCGAGCGCCGTGAGGAGGCTGGCCTCCCGGGAGACGACGTCGTGGTAGTCGCGTGAGAGGGCGATGACACACCACTGGATGAGCTGCATGAGCCCGAACAGCGCCACCCAGAGCTGGACCTCCCGGTCGATGCGCCCCAGGAGGCGCGCGATCGTTCCCTGCTCCTGCTGCTCCGCGTCCTCGCGGGCCTCCTGAGCCTCGGCCAGGGCCTTCGCGGCCTTCGTCACGGACTTCGCGCGCTCACGGATGGCGGGCTGCTCGCCGGGGGCGGGCTGCTCTTCGTCGCCGCTCGCGGCACGGACCTTGCGCTCGAGCTCCTCCGCCGCGAGCTTCACCTCCAGCTTGAAGCGCTCGCGCTCCTCCTTCTCCTCGTCGATCGCCTCCTGGAGGTCCGCTGGACTGTCTCGCCGGGCCCGCTCCGTGGCGTCCGCGGCCTTGCTGCCCGAGCTGTGCAAGCCGACGGTCAGCGCAATGATGACCAGCGACTGGAGGATGCCCACCCGCAGGTAGAAGCGCCGCGCCACCGGGTCCGCCCAGAGCGCGCGGAGCAGATGGAGCGGGAGCGCCAACCCGTGAAAGAACTGCCGCACGCGGTGTCCGGGCGGAGGGGCCTCCCACCTCTGAAAGTGGCTGGCACCGTCGCGTACATTGCCCCACATGTTGCGAGCCAAATCCGCGGCGCGGCCCGTAGGGCCACTGCGCTCCTGGGACGCTGGCTCCTGGCGCGAGGCGTCCTGCCCGTTCTGCTCCGACACGCCCGGGACGGTACCACAGGCTCCGACGCATGCTCTGAACCTGTCTGCCCCCTCGGGAATGTGCTAGAGGCGCGCCCGTGAGCCCGATCTCCCTCCAAGCCTCCTCCTGTCGTGAGTCGTCCTCTCTCTCCCCTCGCGGCGCCCGAGCCGTGGGGACGCTGCCCGCGGCCCTGGCCTTCCTGCTCCTGGCGAGCCTGACGGCCTGTGGTGACAAGGGCGGCCAGTCCCAGCCCCCGGCTACGGACAAGGCCGGCCAGCCCGCCGCGGGCGACAAGGGCGCTGCCGCTCCCGCCAAGCCGGCGGAGCCCTCGGTGGTGACGCTGCTGATCACCGGCGGCGTGGGCGGCCAGCTCCTGCCCGTGGGCGAGGGTGACCAGGCCAAGGGTGGCGCGGCCGAGCTCCTCGGCCGTTGGGTGGCCGAGGACAAGCACTGCGCGGGCCCCGTGAAGGCGGATGGCCAGGCCTCATGCGCGGATGCGGCGACCCTGGCGCTGACCACGGGCGATCACTGGAGCGGCCCGGCGCTCTCGTCCTTCTTCCTGGGCGAGTCCACCGCCACGGTGATGGCGCGCATGGGCTACGCGGTCTCGGCGCTGGGCAACCACGAGCTGGACTTCGGGCGCGAGCAGTTCCTCAAGAACGCCCGCATTGGCCAGTTCCCGTTCCTGGCGGCCAACCTGAAGGTGAAGGACGCCGCGCTGGCCAAGGGCATGGACGTGCAGGCCTTCAAGGTGTTCGACCGGAAGGGCCTCAAGGTGGGCGTGGTGGGGTTGACCTCGCCCAAGACGGTGACGGCCGCCATGGCCGGGCGCGCCGAGGGCCTGGAGCTCGTGGGCACCGAGGAGGCGCTCGCGGCCGCGGTGCCCGAGGCCCGCAAGGCCGGCGCCGACGTGGTGGTGGTGCTGGCGGACATGTGCCCCACCGAGCTGCAGCCCACGCTGGAGAAGCACCCGGACTGGAAGCTGGCGCTGGTGGTGGGCGGCGGCCGCTGCGGGACGCAGATCGACACCAAGGTGGGTGACACCTCCGTCTTCTCCCTGGGGCGCGGGCTGGAGAAGTACCTGCGTGCGCGCATCACCTTCGATCCGTCGAAGCCGGCCGGGGAGAAGGTCTCCGGCATGGAGGCGAAGCTGGTGGACGTGGCGGGGGCGGGTGGGGCGGCTCCGGACGCCGAGGCGGTGAAGGCCATCGGCGACGCGAAGACGCAGCTGGACGCGCGGCTGGGCGAGCAGATCGGCTTCACCAAGAAGGGCATCAAGCAGGGCTCGCCGGAGATGGCGCGCTGGGTGGCGGGCTCGATGCGCGAGGGGACGAAGGCCGATGCGGTGGTGCTCAACCGCAAGGGCATCCGCCAGGATCTGCCCGCCGGGCCGATCACGGTGGGCAGCGTCTACTCGGTGCTGCCGTTCGAGAACTCGCTGATGGTCGTGAAGGTGAAGGGCGCGGAGCTGGTGAGCCAGCTCTCCAACCCGGAGGCGCTCATCTCGGGCTTCACCGCCGCGGGCAAGGGCAAGTTCAAGGACGCCAAGGGCAAGCCGCTGGATCCCAAGAAGGAGTACACGGTGGGCACCATCGAGTACCTCTACTTCGGCGGTGACGGCTTCGAGTTCGAGAAGCTCGATGCCGAGCCGACGGAGACGGGCATGGCGTGGCAGACGCCGGTCATCGAGTGGACCAAGAACCAGAAGTCCACCGAGGCCAAGCCCCTCGAGAAGTCGCTGCCCAAGTAGTCCCGGCGCACCTTCGTTGGGTTGAAATGAAGAGGGGCGGGACCCGGAATGGGCCCCGCCCCTTTTTCATGTCCCGAGGTGGCCCGTTAGAACGCGGTGCCGTTGATGCGCGTGCCACCCGAGGACTTCAGGGTGGACAGCGTGGTGTGGAGCACGAAGCCGCCGGTGGCGCTGGTGTCGGGGCTGCGGTTCATGGACACCCCATCCGTGCCGGACAGCGCGCTGCCGTAGGTGAACGAGTTGATGGTCGTCGTGCCGTTCTTCACCGTGACGGTGGCGCCGCTGTTGCCGAGCACGAGGCCGCCGGTGGAGGCCGCCACGGCGTTGGTCGACCCCGCGGGGATGCCAGAGGCACCGCCGTACACGACGATGGCCTTGCCCGCCGCCAGGCTGGTGCCCGCCGCGAAGGTGTGGCGCACCGTCGTGCCCACGGTGATCGTCCACCCGGCGATGCTGATGGAGGTGCCGCCCACGTTCACCAGCTCGACGAACTCACCCGCGGTGGTGGAGCCGGGCTCATTGGCGAGGATCTCATTGAGGATCACCTGCGCCGGGCTGCTGGCGGCGGAGGTGGTGGCGGAGGCGGTGTTGCTCGCCGCGGACGCATTGCTCGCCGCGTCGTTGGCGGTCACCCGGTAGGAGTAGGTGGTGCTCGCCGCGAGCCCCGTGTCCGAGTGGCTCGTGCCCGTGGTGCTCGCCACCACGGAGAAGTTGGTGCCATCCGTGCTGCGGGACACGTCGTAGTCCAGGACGCCCACGTTGTCGGTGGACGCCGTCCAGGACAGGTTGATCTGGCTGGAGGAGACGGCGGACGCGGCCAGGTTGCTCGGAGCGCTCGGCGGGGTGGTATCGGAGCCGCCACCGCCACCGCCACCGCTTCCCGCCAGCCAGGCCACGGCGTTCAGGTGGATGAGCGCGTTGTCGTAGGTGGCGTTGGCCCAGCCGTCATGGGTGGCGTGGCCACAGTTGTTGGTCGGATCCTCCGCGGGAGACGAGTCCCCGATGGCCGCGATGCGCCCCGTCCCATCCGTCGTGGTGGCGAAGGTGACCCCCGAGCTGCTGCCCACGGTGCCCCCCGTCTTCCAGATGTGCCCCTTCGCCGTGGCGTTCTGCGACGGGTTCAGGGTCAGCGTGGTGGTGCCGAAGAGGCCCAGCCCCTTGCCGCGAGTCGCCGCGCCGAAGGGCCCCGTGTAGATGATGGGGGACGAGGTGTCGTTGGTGAAGTTGGAGTTCGGGTTGTCGTTGAACCAGCTGTCCGCCTCGCCCGTGGTCTGGAAGTGGAGGCCCCAGGTGCTGGTGGCCACCAGATCGTTGAAGACCTCCGTCGCGTCATAGCCGTCGTTGTTGCGGTCCGAGCCCTCGTGGTCGGCGATCAGGAACACGCCTCCTCCATTGCGGACGAAGGAGAGGATCGCGGACTTCTCCGCGGTCGTGTACCGCACGTTCGGCTCGGGGAGGATGAAGACCTTGTAGTTCGAGAGGTCCTGCGCGTTGGTGCCATCTCCGTAGGTGATGCGCCCGCCCACGGGCAGGCTCTCCACCTGGAAGCCCTTCTTCACCAGATCCACGCCGAACGAGGAGAAGGCGCCGGACCAGTACGTCTCCGGGGTGGAGGCGGTGATTCCGCTCTGAGCGGGCGTGGGCAGGCGCTGGGCGGTGCCGCACGAGTCCTCGTCCATGACCCAGTCGGCGTTCCCTGCGGTCTGGGCGTGCGCTCCATCAAACAGCACCTTGGCGCCCGTCTGGGCCCAGGTGGGGCTCGCGATAACCAGCAGGGCGATACAAAGAAGTGACAATCGAGGTTTCAGCATCGGGGGAGTCTCCTTAGGGGGGGCGGAAAGGGACGCAGCTCCCTCGTCCGCTCCCTGAGGACTCGGGTGGCCAGAGTGTGGCCACACGGAAATGCGGGCCTCGTGAGCGGAGAGGGCAAGGCCCTGTGCGGGCCCTGCCCCCTGGAGGGATGCTGCGCTCGGAATCTTAGAAAGCGCTGCCGTTGACGCGCTCCCCGGGGGAGGAGCTGAGTGACGACAGGTTGGTGTGGAGCACGAAGGTGCCCCCGGCAGTGGCGTCGGGGCTTCGGTTCATCGACACCCCGTCCGTCCCAGCCAGAGCGCTGCCGTAGCTGAAGGAGTCCATGGTCGTCTTGCCGCTCTTCACCGCCACCGTGGCGCTGCTGTTGAGCAGGCTGAGGCTGCCCGTGGAGGCCACCACGGCGTTGGGCGTGCCCGCGGGGATGCCGGAGGCGCCAGCGAACACGACGATGGCCTTGCCGACTCCCAACGTGGTGCCCGTGGCGAAGGTGTGTTTCACCGACCCTCCGACGGTGATCGTCCACCCGGCGATGCTGATGGAGGTGCCGCCCACGTTCACCAGCTCGACGAACTCGCCAGCGGTGGAGGAGCCGGGCTCGTTGGCGAGGATCTCATTGAGGATGACCTTCGCCGGGCCGGAGGCGGTGATGGTGAAGGTTCCGTCGCTGGTATCCACGGGCGTGCCGTTCAGGGCATCCGTGGCCCGCACGCGCGCCTGCGTGGAGCCGGTGTTGGGCACCGTCCACGTGTAGCTGCCCGTGGAGGCCGCCACGCTGCTGGCGATGACCGTCCACGAGGTGCCGTTGTTGAGCGTGTACTCGAGCTTCACGTTGGACACGTTGGCGGACGTCCAGGTGATGGCGTGGCTGCTGCCGCCGCTCCAGCTCTCGCCCCCGTTGGGCGAGGTGACGGTGAGGTTGGTGACCGGTGGGGCGGAGGTGGTGGCGGAGGCGGTGGGGCTCACCGGGGACTCATTGCCGGCGGCATCCAGGGCCGTCACGCGGTACCAATAGGTGGTGCTGCCAGTGAGCCCCAGGTCGGCGAAGCCCGTGGTGCTGGAGGTGCCCGCGAGCGAGAAGCTGCTGCCGTTGGTGCTGAGGTACACGTTGTAGCCCGTCACCCCCACGTTGTCCGACGCAGCGCTCCAGGACAGATCGATCTCGGAGCTGGACACCGCGGACGCCACGAGCGAGCCCGGCGCGGTGGGCGGCTCCATGTCAGGCGTGCCGCCCTTGGAGATATAGGTGGTGGAGCTGGTGGCCTGGCTCACGGTGTAGCTATCGCCCGTCGCGGTCGTCAGCTCGATGTGGCCGTCCTTGCGGTTGGTCGCGGGATCCTCGGTCTGCCACACCTCGGAGCCCACGTTCGCCAGCCGCGCGAGGCACTCCGAGGTCGGGTGCCCGTAGGTGTTGCCGATGCCCACCGAGATGAACGAGACGGTGGGGCGGATCACATTGAGGAAGGTCGCATTGGACGAGTACCTCGAGCCGTGGTGGTGGACCTTGTAGAGCTCGATCTCCCCGATGCTGGCAGCAACCCCCGACTCCACGTCATCCGGGCTGGTGCCGGTCAGATCGCCGCCCACCAACGCATCGAAGGCGCCGTAGGAGATCTTCACCGTCACCGACTTGGAGTTCTCGTCGCTGCTGTTGCCGCCGGCGGTGATGACCTCCAGCGTCACCTGGTTGCACAGCGAGAAGGTCTGCCCGGCCCGCGCGGTGTTGCGCTTGCCGCTGAAGTGGCTGTTGTACTCGGTGTACGCGGTGGAGGAGTAGGTGCCGCCATGGTCGTAGACCGCGTCGATGGGCACTGCATCCGTGCCCACGTCGACCTCGTCGATACCGCCCATGTGGTCGGCGTGGAGGTGCGAGACGAAGGCCATCTGCAGGCGCGTGACGCCGATCGACTTGAGGTAGGCCTTGATCGTCGCGCCCGAGCCCGTGGGGCCTCCATCGAACAACACCGCGCAGCCACCGGGCGCCACGAGGACCGCGGAGTCCCCCTGGCCGATGTCCATGGTGGTGAAGCGCAGGGTCTGTGCGAGCGCCAGGGTGGGAAGAAGGAGGAAACAGACAGCCAGATGGGCCACGGATAGCTGACGCAGGCGCATACGCTCGACTCCACGCTTGGGGGGATACGAACGTTGTAAGGATCGTTTCTTGGAGCGTCAAACGGTGCTTACCGATTTCTCGGAAAGAAGGTTTTGAAACATGAGAGTCACTCGAGACCCTGTGGCTCAGGCTGGGTCTCTCATGCCCCAGCACATGGCTCGTGACACAGTTGTGACTCGAGAGCCTGGGCTAGAGTGAGCGGCATGGACGTGGCGGAGTTCATCGAGACGCGGCGCCCCCGGTGGGAGAAGCTGGAGTCCCTGCTCGACAAGGCCGAAGTGGGGGGCTTGCGAGCGCTCAGCCTGGAGGACGCTCGCTCGCTCGGGAAGATGTACCGGGCCGTCTCGAGTGATCTGCTGTGGGTGCGGGCGCGCAGTGGCTCCGCGGACGTGAGCGCCTACCTGAACGATCTGGTGGGCCGGGCGTATGCGCTGACGTACCCGGGCAAGCGGCCCCGCTTCGCGGACGTGTGGAGCTTCGTCTCGCGGGGCTTCCCGGCGCTGCTGCGGCGGGAGTCGCGCATGTACATCGCCTCGGTGCTGATGTTCATGGCGGGCCTGGGCTTCGGCTATCTCGGCATGACGATGGACCCGGACGCCGGGCACTACCTGGTGCCCGAGGAGCACCTGAAGCTCGACCCTGTCGAGCGCGCCGAGAGGGAGGCCAAAGGCGAGGGGATGACAGTGGACCAGCAGGCCTACTTCTCCTCGTACCTCTTCACCCACAACATCCAGGTGGCCTTCCTGGCGTTCGCGCTGGGCATCACCGTGGGCATTGGCACGGCGGTGATGCTCTTCGTCAACGGCTTGTTCCTGGGCGCGCTGGCTCAGGTCTACACCAGCAAGGGGATGGCCGGCTGGTTCTGGGCGTGGATCCTCCCGCATGGCATTCCCGAGATCACCGCGATCTGCATCGCGGGAGCGGCGGGGCTCGTCATCGCCCGGGGGCTGGCCGCGCCCAAGGGGCTGCCTCGGGGCCTGGCGCTGCGCCAGGAGGCGGTGACGGCGGTGAAGCTGCTGTTCGGCACGCTGGCGCTCTTCGTGCTCGCGGGCTTCATCGAGGGCACGGTGTCACAGATCCACCCGCCCAGGCTGCCGGTGGCCTTCAAGATCGGCTTCGCGCTGACGGTGGGCGCGGGCGTCTACGCGTACCTGTGCTCGGACTTCCTGCGCGCGAAGCGTGAGGAGTCCGGGGGGACCGTCTCCGTCGGCGGACGGTGAGTCTCCGCGGCGAGACTCCTGCCCGGCAGGGGTGATTCCAAGGGGTTGAATTTACGGGGCTCTGCCTTGGCCCGAGTCCTGCTTTGCCTCGCTCGGCCACAATCCAGTGGCTGAACGGGAGCACACCATGACGGAGACGAAGGGAATCAAGCCGGCGGACCCCTCCACGCTCGAGGAGGCTCGTGACCTGATCTTGCACCACACGGCGCGGATGAACGCGGAGCAGCACCGCATCGGACGCCTCTTCATTCGGATGGTGGCCAAGAAGCTGACGGGGGATCACCACCGCTCGAGCGCGAAGGACTACCTGAAGCCGGAGATCAAAGAGCTCTCGCCGGCAAACCTGTACACGTACTCGAGGGTGGCCCTCCGGTTCACGAGGAAGACCTGCATGAAGTACGGCATGCGCCGCCTGAACTACCTGCTGGCTTACGCGAAGCGGTTCCGCGTGATCTGGACGCAGCCGGATCCGGGGTTGACGCCTATCGAGATTCCCGGCTCGGACGGCACCCTGCGGCGGAAGCCCTTCGCCGAATGCACTCGAGAGGAGATGAGACAGGCGATGACGCGTGAGGCTCCCGAGGCGGCTCTGAAGAAGGCTCCCAAGGAGCCGATGCCTGTGCCGCGTGCGGATGCCGAGTGCCTGCAGTTGCTGCGAGACGGCTTGGTGAGGCGCCTGGGCCTGAGCTCGCGCACCCGCCTGACGGCCAAGGTCCTCGATAAGAGGGTTCACATCACCCTGAAGAACGTCTCGGTGGCGGACCTCGACGTGTTGGTGGGGGCGCTCCTCGAGAGCCTCGAGCCGCTCTACGAGGACATGTACCGCAAGGAGGAGGAGCTGTACCGCCGCCAGGCCCGGCGCTCGCAGGCTCGCCGGGCTCAGGCTGTCGCCCCGCTCCTGTGTTGTGAGCCGGCCGCCTCGGCTACAGCACTCCGCGCGCCTTGATGTCCAGGTAGCGGTTCACGACCGCCAGGCTCAGCTCGTCGGGCTGCACGTCGATCATCTGCACCCCGCCCATGCTCACCTTGGCCTTGAGCAGCTCGCGGTCCATCAGTAGCTCCGAGGCCACCGCATGCTGGAAGGCCTCCTCCGGGCCAGGGGGGGGCCGGCGCAGCAGCCCGAGCAGCGCGGTGTCCTTCACTGAGAGGCACAGCGGCACGTGGCGGCGCGCCAGCCGGTGCAGCGGATCGATCATCGTCGAGGCCTGCTCCTCGTCGAGGAAGTCCGTGAAGACGCACAGCAGGCTGCGCCGCGTGAGCCGGACGTTCAGCTCCTTGAAGAGCGCCAGGTAGTCCACATAGGTGAGGCTCGGCGTCGCCGAGTAGAGCGCGTCCACGATCTTCCGGTACTGCCCACGCCCCGCCGCTGGCGGCAGGTACGTCTTCACCCCGTCCGCGAAGACGACGAGCCCCACCCGGTCCCCATTCTTTACCGCCACGAAGGCCAGGAAGAGCGCCGCGTTCACCGCGTGGTCCAGCTTGGTCAGCCCGTCCACCTGCGCCGCCATCGAGCGCCCTGCATCCACACAGATAAGGATGGACTGCGAGCGCTCGGACTCCATTACCCGCGTCACGGGCTTGCCGCGGCGGGCCGTGGCCTTCCAGTCCACCTCGCGCACCGAGTCTCCCTGGGCGTAGTCGCGCAGGCGGGCGAACTCGCTGCCCTGGCCGTCTCGCCGGAGCTGGCGCAGGCCCAGGTTCACCAGGTCGAGCGCTGCCTCCGAGAGCAGCAGCCGGCTGGCACCCCGGAGATCCGGGAACACCGAGGCCGCCTCCGCCGCCTTGAACGCGCGCTCGTGGAACACCAACCCCATTGGGCCCTGCACCCGCACGTGCACGTCCCCGAAGGAGAACTTGCCGCGCTTCGTGGGCGTCACCCGGTACACCCACCGCGTCTGGCTCTCCGCCGGGAGCCTCAGCGGGGCCTCCTCCGGCGTGGCGGTGAAGGCCTCCGGCACGTCGTCCCGTACGCGCACCTGCACGGCCTGGCTGGAGCGGTGGATGAGCTGCACCTCCACCCGGTTGGCCACGCCGACTGACAGCTTCGAAGGCAGGTGCCGGTGCACCTCGAGCCGCACCCGGCGCGCCAGCAGGAAGTCCACCGCCGCCAGCCCCACCACCAGCACGTCCAGCGCGAGCACGAGCCCGCCCAACCCTGGATAGAAGCCCGCCGCCATCATCGGCAGCGCCAGCAGGGCGAGCAGGGCCCACAGGCGCGTGGTGGGAATCACCGGGGGACCTCGACGGACTGAACCACCTCGCGCAGTACGTCCGTGGGCGTGGCCCCATCCAGCTCCGCATCCGGCGACAAGAGCAGCCGGTGCTTGAGCACGGGGCCCGCCAGGAACCGCACGTCATCCGGCGTCACGAACCCGCGGCCACGCAGCGCCGCCAGCGCCTTGGCCGCCATCAGCAGGTGGACGGCCGCACGGGGGCCCGCGCCCAGGCGGATGCGGCTGGAGCTGCGAGTGGCCGACACCAGCTTGCGGATGTACGCGAGCACCGGCGGCTCCACCGTCACCTCGTTGAGCGCGGTCCGAGCCCCCATCAGCCCCTCCTTGGCTACCGCCGCGCCCACGCCCGCACGGGCCAGGTCTCCCGCGTCGAAGCCGCGGTTCACCGAGGCCAGGATCGCGTCCTCCTCCTCGGGGGCGGGGTAGCCCACCTCGATCTTGAACAGGAAGCGGTCGAGCTGGGCCTCCGGCAGCGGGTAGGTGCCCTCGGACTCCACCGGGTTCTGCGTGGCGAACACCGTGAAGAGGGGCGAGAGGGTGATGTTGCGCCCCTCCAGCGACACGGCGCGCTCCTGCATCGCCTCCAGCAGCGCGGACTGCGTCTTCGCCGGGGCGCGGTTGATCTCGTCCGCCAGCAGCAGGTCCGTGAAGATCGGGCCGCGCACCAGCACGAAGGCCTGCGACTTCAGATCGAAGATGCTGGTGCCCAGGATGTCCGCCGGCATCAGGTCCGGCGTGAACTGGATGCGCTTGAAGTCCGCGCTCACGCTGCGCGCCAGCGCCTTGGCCATCAGCGTCTTGGCCACGCCGGGCACGCCCTCCAGCAGCACGTGGCCACCGGCGATGAGGCCGCAGAGCATCAGCTCGAGCGCCTCGTCCTGGCCGACGACGGCCTTGCGCACCTCGCTCAACACGCCCTCGCGGATCGCGTTGGCGGCCTGCACCGCGTTGCCCGGCGGGGCGAAGGAAGGGGCGGGGACGGAAGGGACGGTCATGACTCCTCGGAGGATGCAGCGGGCGCGCGCACGGGCCCGGTGGGGTGAATGCGGTTGCGCAGCTCGGCGGCGCGCGCTGCGAGCTGCTGGAGATCCTTGTCGTTCTGCGTCTCCTCGGCATGGCGCACGATGGCGCGCAGGGCCTGGGACAGATCCTCCCGGCTGCGCGCCTGCAGCCCCTGGGCGACGGCAGAGACGGACGCGTGCGCGGGCAGCCCGGCGTAGAGCGCCAGATCCTGCGTCAGCCCGCGGGCAATCAGCCCCGCGGCGAAGGGGTGGTGGCCGCCCTCGCGGTAGAGGCGGCTCATGGCGAAGAGGGCGTCCGTGGCGCCCACGCGGACCGACTCCGGCGGCGGGCGCGGGCGTCCGAAGCGCTTGAGCGAGATGGACCACAGGGCCACGCCGAGCAGCAGCTGCGCCACGGCGAACTGCAGGCCGTAGCGCCGGGCGAAGTCCACGATCGAGCGCTGGTTGGTGAAGCCGTGGTGGAACTCGCTGAACTCGTAGGGCCCGGGGCCCAGGGCGCGCAGGGTACTCAGCCAGAACTGCGCGTTGTCCGCGCGCGCGAGCGCCTGGTTCATCGCCAGCTCGGGCGCACCCACCACCAGCACCTTGCCCAGGCCATAGGGCACCACCGCGGCCACCGGGCGCTCCAACTGCGCATCCTGCAGCACGGCCACCCCGTCCGAGGGAAGCACCAGGAAGGACTGCACCTTGGCCTCCACGCGCTCCACGCCCAGCGTGTACGGCGTGGGCAGGGGCGGCACGAGCGTGCGCATGGGCAGCGTGGTGTCCACCTTGGAGAGCTTCACCTTCAGGGCGTCCAGGAGCGGGTTCTCCCGGGAGCCCCACGCCACGTAGACGAGCGAGTGCCCCGCCTTCACGTGCGCGAGCAGCTTCTCCCGCTCGTCCTCGCTGAGCTCCTGGGCCTTGAAGGAGTTGAGGCCCTCGCGGGGCACGTCCTCGCTCTCCAGGCCCTCGTCACGCTCGACGGCGAGCAGCGTCTCGTCCGGATCGTCCTCGCGCGAGCCCTCCACCTCCACCGCCAGCAGGATCACCGTGGCGTTGGACTCCTTGTCCAGCACCTGGAGATCCGCGGAGCGCCGGACTGCGGGCAGGCCGCTCTCCTCGAGCAGCAGGTAGAGCGCCCGCGCGCCGCCCTCCGAGGCCCGGTAGGTGGAGAGCGTGTCCGCGAAGCCGCCGCGCGAGGCCCCGCGCAGCAGGAGATTGCCGAGCAGCGCCGTGAGCAGCAGGCCGCCCACCACGAGCAGTGGGAAGCGATCACGCACCGGCAGCCTCCGGTTGCGCGGGCGCCATGAGCAGCGGCTGGGTGAGGGTGCGGAAGTCCTTGTAGCCGTCAGCGCCCACCGGCAGGTTGCCGTACCAGGCGAAGTCGAAGCGGTACGTCAGCTCGCGGAAGGGCGGCAGCCAGTCTCGGCGGCCCTTGAAGTTGCGCAGGTAGTCCCAGTTGCTCAGCGTGGAGTCGTAGAGGATGGCGCCCTCCCGGTGCAGCCGGGACAACAGCGCCAGGTAGAGGCTGCGCACCGCCTCGCGGTACTCGCCCCGGGCAGCCAGCTCGTCGGCCAGGTGGGCCCAGCCCTCCGGCGGGCGGGCCAGGGCGCTCATGGGATCCTGCGCGAGCGCCGTGGAGTCCAGCGTGCTCACCTCGAGCTGCGCGCTCTCCTCCTTCTGTCTCCGGCCCAGGGCGCGCAGCAGTACGGTCGCCAGCACCACCAGCACCAGCCCGATGACGATGACCACGAGGAGATTCGCCGCGCCCGTGCCGCTCTCCGCAGTGAAGTTCGCGGGCCGCGGGGACGGCTTGCGGTCGGGATCCGGCTCGAAGAGCTTCTTCAGCCACTTCTTCAACCAGTCCTTGAAGTCCTTCCACCAGCCAGACTCCTCGGCCGGCGCGGACTCGTCCTTCTCCACCTGCCCCTTCTCCGGTAGGGGAGGGGCCTCGGCGAACTCGGGGCGCGAGAGGATGTCCCGGGCCCTCGCCGAGGCAGCCCTTGCATCCGGTGCGGCCTGCTCGCGCTCCGCCGTCTGCCGGGCCAGCGCCAGGCCCTGCTTCAGCGTCGCCGCCGCCGACTCGCAGTCCTCGTCATCGTGCGCCAGCCGCTCCACGGTGCGCAGCAGCCGGTGGAGCTTGGCCTCTTCTGCCTGACTCAGGGCGTCCGTGGCCTCGAGGTCCGCCTTCACGTCCGCGGTCTGCGCCTCGCAGAGCACCGCCACTGCCTTCAGGCGCTGACGCAGCTCCGAGCGCGGCACCACCTGCTCCTCGGCCTGGGCCCTGGCCGCCGTGCCGCCGAGCAGGACGCACAGGAAGACGAGCGCCGCGCTCTGCACCGAGCGGGAGCTCCCCCGTGCCGGGAGCTGCTGGACGGCGGCGAGCAGATCCAGCCCCTCCTGGCGCACGCGCCCGTCCACCAGCAGCAGGGTGGCGGTGGCCGCCTTGATGGGCTCGAAGAGGGTGAAGGTGAGCGCGGCGAGGAAGAGCAGCCAGGACGGGTTGTCGAGCGACGCGAAGCGCTCGGCGAAGGTGAGATCGATGGCCAGCAGGTTCCGTCCCAGCCAGAAGAGGACATTGCTGGCCAGGTGGAGGTTGAAGAAGGTGAGCACCTGGACCAGCAGCATCATCCGCACGCCCGTGGCGCTGCTGCGCGCCGGCCCGAGCAGCCGCGAGCACAGCCCATACAGCCGGAGGGGACTGCCCCGGCCCTGCATGATCACCGCGTAGCCGACGAGGTGCGACGACAGCAGGAAGAAGCCGAGCCCCAGCGAGAAGGCGATCGTGACGGCGTTGAAGACGAGCAGGGAGCCCACGGCGATGAAGAGGCTGGGCAGGCGGCCCACCGCGGCGCGCAGGCTGGAGAGCGCTCCGGGCTCCTTCTGCCCCAGGATCAGCTCCTGGACGTAGTGGCAGGTGGCGCCCTGGAGGAGGCCACGGGTGAGCCAGGCCAGGGTCATCCACAGCACTGGCAGGAGCAGGGACTGGCGGTGCGTCGCCGCATCGGCCAGGTGGAGGAGGGCCGCGGTGACGAGCGCCCCGCCGGGCAGCGTGAGCGCCCAGACGCCGGTGTTGCGCGAGCACAGCCGCAGGGCTGCATCCAGGATGGCGACAGCGCCTCGGGGGCGCAGCTCGAGCGCGGAGACGGCCATTCAGTATCCCGCCAGAGAGACGGCCAGGCGGACCCCCCCGTAGACGACGGCCGCGCTCAGGAGCGCGAGCACCACATTCCCCACCGACCAGTCCCGGCGCTCCGAGGGGCCCTCCAGGACCTTGAGGCGCTTCTGGAGGCAGCTCGCGCAGCGGTTGATGCCCTCGAACTGCGTGGTGCACTCCCGGCAGATGACCCGCCGGCACTCGACGCAGATGCCGAGCCCCGCGCGATCCGGGTGGTAGTGGCAGCGGCCCGAGCCCTGGAGCATGGCTTTAGCCTACGAAATCCCGGTCCGTCTGTCCTACCCCCAAGCGAGGGAGCTGCCGCTCAGTGGAGGCCGCCCAGTGATCCCGCCCAGCGAATGCCTTGGTGGATGTCTTCGTTACAGTGGCGCAATAAAGTCCGCGGGCAGGAGGCGCGTGAGTGAAGACGTTCCCCAATCACTTCAGCTTGAGATCTCTGCTCGGCTACCGGGCGAGGCAGCATCCCAAGCGGGAGGATGCCTTCCAGCAGCTGGTCGGGGACGGGTTGCGCGAGGAGCGTCCGGGGGAGGTCTCCGTCGCGCCGACGAAGGGCGCGGACGGGAGCATCGATGCGTTCGTCGAGCTGGGTGACAGCGCCGCTCGATATCTCCGCCTGCCCTCGCCGCTCATCGTGGAGTGCAAGGACCACGATGATGAGCTCGCCGATGTGACTCGGAACGTCCGGGAGGGCTGGGCGAAGATGGTGCAGAAGCTCCGGCGCAAGGCAGAGCAGGGTTGGCCGGACACGTACGCGCCGTGGCGGCGCGCGAAGGGGTACCTGTACTGCGTCAGCGCCGTCTTGCCGAGCCAGGCCGCGCGCGATCAGCTCCAAGGCGAGGTCGAGGCCTTCTTCTCCGACCTGGCGCGGCGCGGGTACTGCGCCATCGAGTCCGTGCGGATCATGGACTGGAGCGATCTCCGGGCATGGCTGGACCGGATGCCTCGCGTGGCGGATCACTGGCTCGGCGTGGGGCTGCCGGGGCTTCTGCCTCAGGAGGAGTTCGTCCGGCGGCTGAGCGGCTTCCAGCAGTATCTGCTGGAGGAGCACCTGCCTTTCGTCGCGCCCGAGGCAGGCACCCAGACGCACCCGGAGGTCCTGTGGCAGCGGCTCCAGGGGCTTGCGGGTACAAGGGGTGCGCTGCTCGTAGGGCCGGGCGGCGTGGGCAAGAGCCGGACGCTCATGGAGACGGCGAAGCAGGCCTCTCGCGCGGACTGGCGTGTCCTCCATGCGCTCCCGGGAGAGCGCTCGCTGACAATCGACGCCCTGGCCGAGGAGGTGCTGGTGGGCGACCGGCCCACGTTGCTGCTCCTGGACTACCTCGACCAGATGCCGAACTTCGATCTCGAGGTGTTCCGTCGCCGCCTCCTGCCGGCGTCCCAGGCCAGGGGCATTCCCATCGCGCTGCTGGCGAGTGCCCGTCCGGGGTACTTGCGCCGTCCGGTCGCCGGGAGAGAGGAACTGCTGGGAGAGCCTCTCTTCCTACGGCCTGGCGCGAGCCACCGGCACGCCATCACGCAGCAGGTGGTCGGGCGGGTCGCCCCCACGGCGGTGGGGCTCATTGGCCTGGACTCCGTGAGGCACATCTGCGGCGGGCGGCCCATCCTCGCGCTGTTCATTGCTTTCGAGCTGGAGCGTCACGCGAGGCTCGGCCAGCTGACCTCCGTTCTCGAGGAGGATCTCCGTTCGGGCGATCTGGTGTCCTGGCTGCGCAGGCGTCTGAAGGAGGACGCCTTGACGGTGCCCGTGCCGGACTCCCCCTTTGAGCTTGCCGAGCCGAAGCCGATGGTGATCGCGGCGGCGCTCGCGCTCGCGGCTGCTCCCCAGCGTGAAGAGGCGCTGGTCAGCGCGATCACCACGGCACTTCAGCAGGTGCATGCCTCCACACCGGACGCGATGGCTCGTCAGGCGGGTCATCTCATCCGCTCCCTGGAGTTGCTGGGGTGGCTGGAGCGGGACGGCATGGCGCTGGCTCCCGCGCATGACGTGGTGGTGGAGGAGGTGCTGGAGGAGGTGCTGCGAGAGCAGCAGACGGAAGTGGTGCGGGGAGATGTGCTCAGCATCATTCTCTCCGCGGGGCGGAACTCACCTCGGACGCTTGGGCGTCTCACCACGAGTCTGGGGCGGCTCATCAGCCAGGAGCCCGACGCGGTGCACTTCGAGCGGGAGCTGCTGCGCGCCGTGGTGCAGTGGTTCGATCGCCACGCCTCGGAGTTGGGGAGGGCCTTGCTCCTGGTACCTGCGGATGAGGCGTCCTATGCGCTCGGGGCGGTCGTCGCCGGAGTCGCGGGGGGGGACGTCCTTACGCGGCACTGGGAGCAGGTGCTCCAGCCATGGCTGGATCGCTCGGGATTACTGTATGAGGCGCGGCACCTGCTCTATCGCAGCCTCAAGTTGCTGCCCCCAGGCCACCTGGCCCATGGGGCGCTCTGTCAGACGGCGCTGCGCTGGTTGGAGGCTCATGGGCGGGAGGCGGAGGCGAGCTATGTCTTGGGGGCTCTGCTGTCGCGGGATGATCTCGGAACGTCCGCTACTGCGTGTGTCGGGCATGCGGAGCGCTGGCTGGAAACCCATGTGCTGCGGGTGGATGCCCGCTATGTGCTGCACGTTCTCCTGTCGCGCGGCGACTTGGGTGAGGCTGCTCCAGCGTGTATCGCCTATGCGGTGCGCTGGCTGGATGCTCACGGGCAGCAGCTTGATGCCACCTACGTCCTGGAAGCGTTGCTGAGGCGCGAGGATCTGAAGGGAGCGGCGTCGGAGTGCCTCGGGCATGCGGTGCGCTGGTTGGAGGGTCACGGGCAGAGCGTCGATGCCCGGTTTGTCCTCTGGGCGTTGCTGGAACGCGAGGACCTGAAGGATGCGGCGTCGGCCTGCATCGGCTATGCGGCGTGCTGGCTAGAGGTTCACGGGCAGAGCACCGATGCCCGGTATGTCCTCAGTGCATTGCTGGAGCGCCAGGACCTGAAGGAGGCGGCGTCGGCCTGCATCGGGTATACGGTGCGCTGGCTGGAGGCTCACGGGCAGCAACTGGATGCCACCTACATCCTGGGAGCGCTGCTGGAGCGCCAAGACCTGACGAAGGAGGCATCGGCCTGCATCGGGCATGCAGAGCGCTGGCTGGCGGTTCACGGGCAGAGCTCCGATGCCCGATATGTCCTCAGGGCGTTGCTGGTGCGCGAGGACCTGAAGGAGGAGGCGCCGGCCTGCATCGGGTATACGGTGCACTGGCTGGAGGTTCACGGGCAGAGCTCCGATGCCCAATTCGTCCTCAGAAAGTTGCTGGAGCGCGAGGACTTGAAGGAGGAGGCGCCGGCCTGCATCGGGTATGCGATGCGCTGGCTGGAGGCTCACGGGCAGATCTCTGATGCCCAATTCGTCCTCAGAAAGCTGCTGGAGCGCGAGGACTTGAAGGAGGCAGCGTCTGCTTGCATCGGGCATGCAGAGCGCTGGCTGGAGGCTCACGGGCGGGCGCTGGATGCCACCTACATCCTGGGAGCGTTGCTGGGGCGCCGGGACCTGAAGGAGGCAGCGTTCGCCTGCATTGGGCATACGGTGCACTGGCTGGAGGTTCACGGGCAGAGCACCGATGCCCAGTTCGTTCTTAGAACGCTGCTGGAGCGCCGGGACCTGAAGGAGGAGGCGTCGGCCTGCATCGGGCATGCGATGCGCTGGCTGGAGGCTCACGGGCAGGGTTCCAATGCCACCTACGTCCTGGTCGCGTTACTGGAGCGCCGGGACCTGAAGGAGGCAGCGTCCGCCTGCATCGGGCATGCGATGCGCTGGCTGGAGGCTCACGGGCAGAGCACCGATGCCCAATTCGTCGTTAAAACGCTGCTGGAGCGCGAGTACTTGAAGGAGGAGGCGCCGGCCTGCGTCAGGTACACTGTGCGCTGGTTGGAGGCTCATGGTCGGAGCGCTGATGCCCGGTATGTCCTCAGGGCGTTGCTGGTGCGCAAGGACCTGAAGGAGGAGGCGTCGGCCTGCGTTGGGTATGCGATGCGCTGGCTGGAGGCTCATGGGCAGGGTTCCAATGCCACCTACGTCTTGGTCGCGTTGCTGGAGCGCCGGGACCTGAAGGGGGCGGCGTCCGCCTGCATCGGGCATGCGATGCGCTGGCTGGAGGCTCACGGACAGAGCACCGATGCCCGGTATGTCCTCAGTGCATTGCTGGAGCGCCAGGACCTGAAGGAAGCGGCGTCGGCCTGTATGGGACATGCGGTGCGCTGGCTGGAGGCCCACGGGCAGGGTGCCGGGGCCGCCTCTCTCTTGGAAACGCTGCTGTCGCGGAACGATTTGGGACCCAGAGCTACCGCATGCCTCGACTTCGCGGCGCGATGGCTGGAGGTGCATGGGCAGGATTCGGACGCGCCGCGTGTCCTTGCGCCCCTGCTGCTTCGTTCTGACCGGGGAGGTTCATCGCAGCTCCATATCGAATGTGCGAGGCGCTGGCTCCAGGCTCGTGAGCAGGATGCCAATGCTCGCTATGTCCTCAGTACGCTGTTGGCCCGCAGTGATCTGCGGGATGCCGCACAGGAGTGCATCCAGCATGCGATGCGCTGGCTCGCACTCCATGGGAAGAGTATCGACGCACGCTTCGTCTTGAGGTCGCTGCTCTCCCGGAAAGATTTGGCGGAGTTCACGTCGGCGTCCATTGAGCATGCGCTGCTCTGGCTGGAGCACTACGGGATGGCCCAGGAAGCCTCCTTCGTCCTGCAGCCATTGCTCCATCGGCACGATCTCGGAGCTCTTGCCGCGCGGTGCGGTGACTACGGTGTGCAATGGCTCGAACTTCACGGCCTGGCAAAGGATGCGTCCTTCGTCCTTCAGGCGATGCTCACCAACCGGGCGGACGTCGGCACGAAGATCGCTGGCATGGTGCTGGTCTGGCTGAGCAACCATCCCAAGCACCCTTGGGCACCGAATCTGGTCGACGGCCTGCTGAATCACCGGCAGCTTCCGGCCCCCGCGTGGAGGCAGGCGGCAGAGCTTGCTCTGGAGTACCTGCGGCAGGGCACCATGCCTATCTACCCGGGACGCTTCCTCGAATTGCTGCTGAGGCGTGCCCACCTGTTGGGAGAGCACCGGGCAGAGCTCGAGGGACGAGCGCTGGCCTGGGCTCGAGCCCAGCCACCCACGAACCAGGCCGCGATGCTGATCTTCAAGCGGCTCCAGTCGTCGGCTTCCAAGCAGGCCCGCTCACCGACACGAAAAAAGGGTTAGGTGCTGTCGGCCAGGGCCTCCGACATGTGCAGCATGATGGCCTCCAGCAGCAGGCCGCGCGGGAAGTGCGTCCCCGCTGGGTTGGTGGCCAGGATGTGCCAGTGCTCCTGCAGGGGCAGGGCGACCGCCCAGTGGTCGGCGCGCACGTAGCCGAGCAGCTCGCTCCCGGGCACGAGCTGGTCGTAGAAGAGCAGCTGGCCGTCCCTGAGCGGATCGACGTAGTGCAGCGAGCCGTCCGTGAGCATCATCGCGCGCGCCACCTCCGCCTCGGGGGCGATGGTGCCCAGGGAGAAGTAGCGGATATGGCCCGGCAGCTGGTGCCTGGCGAGCCAGTTCAGCCTCAGCTCTCGCCCCAGCTCCACGGCGACGTTGCGATCCCCCGGCGGGCAGTTTCTCAAGGCCCAGTCGTCCGTGGCCTCGTAGAGGGCGGTGAAGCGGCTGGCGAGTGGCGAGCCGTTCACGCTGCCCGCGACGCTGACCACCGCGTGCACCCGGGCCGCGAGGCGCGGGTACTGGACGAGGAACTCGAGGATGTCCGTGACGCCCTTCGAGTAGCCCAGCAGGACGAGCCGGTCCTCGGGAGGCAGGGGCATTCGCGCGACCGCCACGGCGATGCGCCACGCGTTGAAGGCGCTGCTCGAGCGCCCGCTGACAGGGATGGTGCTCACGGAGTAGCCGGCGGCCCTCAGCCGGGGCAGGCCCTCCGGGAAGAGCGGCGCGTCCTTGAAGCACTCCGCGAAGCCGCCCGGCACCAGGAGGATGCGCAGGCGCGGGTCATGCGTGGGCAGCGGAGCCTGCTCCCGGGCCTTGGGCTCCGCTGCGAGCCGGACGAGCAGCTTCTCGCAGTCCCCGCCGGGCAGGCCCTCACGCGCGGCGAGCTCACAGAAGATCTCCCGGAAGCGCGCCCGCCCGTCTTGCACGGAGGGCTGCCCCACCACGGCGAGCTGCAGCGGCGGCATGTCCGAGGCCTCGTAGACCAGGAGCGGGGTGGCGCAGCTCGTGAGCCCCACCGTGAGGCCGGCGAGCGTGATCAAGAGAGGGACAGAGAGGAGGCTCATCCACCCGCCTCACTGCGCGCGAGCGCCTCGACGATGCGGAGGAGGGCCGCCTCGATCAGCACCTCCCGCGGGAAGGGTGGCGTCTCACCCCATGCTGCTCCCGAGGCGGGAAGGGGCCGTTGGCGAGCAGCCGCGATGGACCAGTGGTCGGTGTTCGCATAGCCGAGCAGCTCCGCGCCCGGGATCACCTGATCGAAGAACGGGGCCAGGCCATCGTTGCGCGGATCGATCTGTGCCAGCGCGGCGGCGCGGGCGCGCAGGGGCGGAGCCATCTCCGAGCGCCGCGCGAACGCCGCGATCGAGAAGTACCGGGGTGGCTGGGGAAGCGGATGCTCCATGAGCCAGCGGAGGCGGTGGGCGCGCTTCAGGTCCGGCAGCGCCGCCCGCTCTGCCTCGGTGCAGGCCGGAGCTCCTCCAGGGGGGAAGAGCAGCTCGGCCCCCGCGGGAGCATCCGCGAGCGGAGAGCCGTTGATGGAGCCGGCCACGCTCAGCACCGCCTGGACCCGCGAGGCCGCGGCGGGGTGCGCCACGAGGAGCTCGAGGATGTCCACCGCTCCCCGGGCATGGCCGATGAGCACGATGCGCTCGGCATGGCTCTCCACGATCTCTCGGGCGAGGCGCTCGGCATTGGCATGGCTGGGAGCGGAGGCATTCACCGGGGCGACCCGTGTGTCATACCCCAGGCGGCGCAGGCGCGGCACGGCCGCCTCGAAGGGAGGCGAGAGACCGTACGCACAGTCCCCCAGCAGCCCCGGGACGAAGATCACCGTCAGCTCGGGAGCGTGCGAGGGCAGGGGGCGCCCGGGCCGCGCCGGGTCAGGCTCATCGCTCAGGCGGTGGAGCAGCGCATCACAGGGGCGCGCGGTGGCACCCGGCTCCCGCGCGAGCAGTGCGCAGAAGATCTCCCGGAAGCGCGCACGCCCATCCTGGACCGGCGGAGCGCCAGGAGGGATCAGCGTCTGCGCGGGCACGTCGAGGCTGTAGTCAAGCATGGGCCTCGACAGGCAGCCCGAGGACAATGCAAAGGGCAGTGCGGACAGCAGCGCCGCGAGGTGCCGGAGGCGTGGTGCTCGAGTCTTCACTCCCTGCGAGTCCCCCCGTTGAAGGCTAGCGCGGCTGCGAGGCCTGGGCCGGACCCGCGTGCTTCTCGAGGAACCGAGCCACCCGCGACAGGAACCCGATCAGGTTCTCCTTGCGCACGAGCGAGTGGCCTTCGTTCTCCGCCACCATGTACTCGACGGGGATCTTCCGCTCCCGCAGCGCGTGCACGATCTGATCCGACTCACTCCGAGGCACGCGCGGGTCGTTCGCACCCGCATAGACGAAGAGCGGATCGACGATCCGGTCCACGTCCCGCAGCGGGGAGATCGAATCCAGGAAGGCCGCGTCCTTGTCGGGATCGCCCATCTCCAGGAGGAACAGCTCGCGGATGAAGCCACTGGTGGTGGCCATGAAGGTCTTCATGTTCGCCACGCCGTACAGGTCCACGCCGGCACGCCACAGGTCAGGCATGCGCGTCAGCGACACCAGCACGGTGTAGCCGCCATAGCTGCCGCCATAGACGATGACGCGGCTGGGGTCCGCCCAGGGCTGGGACGCGGCCCAGCGGCCGGTGGCCTCGATGTCCTTGAAGGCCTCCAGGCGCCCGGGCCCGTTGTCCGCCTCCTCGAAGGCGCGGCCGAAGCCGCCCGAGCCGCGGACGTTGGGCTCCACCCACGCATAGCCCTGCGCCAGGAAGAAGGCGACGGGCGCGGCCCAGCGGATCTTGGAGCTGCCCGCCGGCCCGCCGTGGTAGGCGACGATGACCGGCAGCTTCCCTGAGCGCGTCTTCGGCAGGTACACGTTGATGGGCAGCGTCAGCCCGTCATGCGAGCGGAGCTCGGTGATGCTCGCCTCGATGGCGGGCACCTCCTTGAGCGAGGGGCGCGGCTCACCCCGCAGCGGGGCGGCCTTGCCCGTCTTCACGTCAATCACCCACGCGTCGGTGGGCGAGGAGGGCGTGGACCAGATGGCGGTGAGCCTGCGGCCGTCGTCGGAGAAGTCCTGGGCGCCGCCCTGGCCGAGCGGCATGGCCACCGAGGCGCGGGGCTTCAGCGTGCGCGCGTCCAGCAGCCGCAGCTCGCTGTGATTGCCCGCATCGAGCGAGAGCGCGATCACGTCTCCAGTCTTCGCCACCGCCACACCGCGGATGGCCGCCGTGGTGGGGCTCTTCTCGACGTAGCGCGCCAGCTCGTTGCCACTCTGCGCGTCGAGCGCCAGCAGCCAGGCCTGCTCGCCGCCCGCATCGGTCGCCACATACACCGTCTTGCCGTCCGCGGAGAACCGGGCGGCGGAGATGGTGACCTTTCCCGGGGCCTGGGGATACAGCTGCCGCGTCTTCCCCGACGCCGGGTCCAGGTTCAGCAGGTAGTTCTCCGAGCCCGTCAGGTAGCGCTCGAATAGGAGCTGCTTGCCGTCGCGGCTCACGTCGGTGAGGAAGCCCGGCTTGTCGTCGCGGAAGAGGACGCGCGCCGAGCCCCCGCTGGCGGGCACGGCGTACACGGCCGAGGACACCTCCGCCATGCGCCGGCCGCTGAAGTAGACGGTGTCGGGGGCCAGCTCGGGCAGGAAGGCGCCATCGCGGTTCATCGTCTCGCCGGGCGTGAGCTCCACGGGCGCCGAGCCGTCCAGCCCCACCTTGAAGATCGACCAGTTCTCGTCCGCCCCCTTGTCCGAGAGCGCGATGAGCGACTGACCATCGGGGGTGAGCGTCTTGAGGGTCATGCGCTCGGGCCACTTCACCAGGCGCTTTGCCGGGGAGTCAGGGCGCGCGGCATCGGCGACGTAGAGCTGCGGCAGCCCATCCCGGTTGGAGACGAAGACCACGCGCTTGCCGTCCCGCGTCAGGCGCGCCTCCGAGTTGACGAACGCGTCCACGAGCGGCGTCACCTGTCGCGCGAGCTCGGCGATGCGTGCCGCGTCAGCGCCCGAGGCCACATCCGGCGCCTGCTTCTCCACGCCGCTGCTCCCGGAGGACGCGGAGGCCACGGGCGAGGACGTGTCTGCGCCCGAGGGCTGCGGGGACGCGGTGGCGACCGGGGGCGCTCCCTCCGGCTGGGGCTGGGGCGCGCTGGCACAGGCGGCGAGCAGCGAGGCGAGCGCGAGCGGGTAAGGGAAGGTACGCATCGGCCGAGGACCCTAGCGCGCCGTGCCGGAGTTCACCACCCGTGTGTCTGGCGCGGCGGGTCCGGGACTCCGAGGAGCATTCGGGGGTGCGGCCCTACTTGGGAGGAGGGGCCGAGTCATCCATGCTTGCCGGGGTGGACCGGGCAGTGTTGAGTTGCGCCTGCGCCGCCCCCCAGGCCCAAGGAGCCTTCATGTCATCTGCCTCACCTGCCGAATGGAAGGGACCCCCCACGAACCGAGAGTTCATGGGGCACCCGGTCGGTCTCTTCGTCCTCTTCTTCACCGAGATGTGGGAGCGCTTCTCGTATTACGGGATGCGCGGGCTGCTGAAGCTCTACATGGTGAACTACCTGTTCATCTCCGTGCGCCAGACGCTCCAGGGCAAGGCGTACGACGGGGTCGGCAACCCGGATGACGTGATCGGCTGGGGCTTCGTCAAGTCGCTGCTTCCGACCATCGATCCCGAGACGCTCCAGCAGTGCGTGGGGGAGAAGGTGAGGAACCTGGTCGCCGAGAATGCGGGCATGGCGGCGGACCTCGCGCAGAGCATCGCCACGCAGAAGTGCAGCGTGGAGCCCAACGCCTCGCTGCTCTATGGCGCCTACACGAGCCTGGTCTACCTGACGCCCGTGCTCGGCGGCTGGATCGCCGACAAGTACCTCGGCCAGAAGAAGTCGGTCTACGTCGGTGCCGCCACGATGGCGCTCGGGCAGTTCGTGCTCTTCGGGGCCGACAACCTGTTCTTCATTGGCCTGATGCTGCTGATCATCGGCAACGGCTTCTTCAAGCCGAACATCTCCACGCAGGTGGGCAGCCTCTACCCGCCGGGGGACTCCCGCCGCGACGGTGCCTTCACCATCTTCTACATGGGCATCAACATCGGCGCCTTCATCTGCAACTTCGTCTGCGGCACGCTGGCGGCCGTCTACGGGTGGCGCTACGGCTTCCTCGCCGCGGGCGTCGGCATGTGCATTGGCCTCGTGGTGCAGATGATCGGCAAGAACTACCTCGCGCCGGACACGCTGCAGGAGCGCAAGAGCGGCGCTGTCGCGCCCCCGAAGCAGAAGCTGACCCGCAACGAGTGGAACCGGGTGTGGGCGCTCGTGGCGCTGTGCCTGCTCAACGTCGTCTTCTGGGCCGTCTACGAGCAGCAGGGCAACACGATGCAGACGTGGGCTGACGAGAAGACCCAGTGGCCGTCGTGGGCGTCCTCCACGTGGTTCCAGTCCGTGAACCCGTTCTTCATCTTCGCCTTCGCGCCGTTCCTCGATCGCTTCTGGGCCTGGCAGAACAAGAAGGGCTCGGAGCCTTCCTCCGTGGCGAAGATGGCCATTGGCTGCTTCATCCTCGGCGGCTCCTTCGTCGTGATGGTGATGGGCGCCCGCATCGTGGGCAATGGCTCGGGCAGCCTCTTCTGGCCCGTCTTCTGCACCATGCTGCTGACGGTGGGTGAGCTCTACCTGTCTCCCGTGGGCCTGTCGCTGGTGACCAAGGTGGCGCCCGTGCGCATCGTCTCGCTGATGATGGGCATGTGGTTCCTCTCGAGCTTCCTGGGCAACTTCCTCTCGGGCTACATCGGCCAGTTCTACACGTCGATGTCCAAGGATGCCTTCTTCCTGATGCTCATGGTGCTCGGCGTCGCCGCGGGCATCGCCATCGCGCTGTTCAACAAGCCGCTGAAGAAGGCGATGCAGCCGGAGCAGTCTCCGGAGGCCGCGCCCGCCATGGGCGGCACCGCGACGTAAACAGCGCGGCTCACCCGCCCCGCATCCTCACTCCTCGAGCCGGGTCCGCATGACCGGCTCGATTTTTTGCGGGCTGGGGGCTTGTCGGCGGCGCTTGGCACGAACCTGTCTGCTTGTCAGACAGGTTTGGACAGGACGCGGCCGCCGGGCTTCGTCGTATGGTCTTGGGAGGGAGGGGACGAGATGACGAAGCACCGTGTCATGGGACGACGGGCCACACCCAGGCCGCGAGCCCGGCAGCTGGGGGTTCCGTTCGATGGGACCCCGGGGCCGCTCAATGCCATCACCGACGTGCGAGGGGTGGAGGTGGGGCACTGCACCCTCATCTCCGGGAAGGGCCGGCTGGTGGTGGGGAAGGGCCCGGTGCGGACCGGGGTCACGGCCGTCCTCCCGAGAGGGCGGAAGGATGCGGCGCCTGTCTTCGCGGGGTTCTTCTCGCTCAATGGCAACGGCGAGATGACGGGCACCGCGTGGGTGGAGGAGTCCGGGTTGCTCTCCGGGCCAGTGATGGTGACGAACACGCACAGCGTGGGCGTGGTCCGGGATGCGGTGGTGGCTTGGATGGCACGCCAGCGCAAGGACACCCGCGACTGGTGGGCGTTGCCGGTGGTGGCCGAGACGTTTGACGGCCTGCTCAACGACATCAATGGCTTCCACGTGAAGCCCCGGCACGCGCTCGAGGCGCTCGACTCGGCACGCTCGGGTCCGGTGTCCGAGGGCAGCGTGGGCGGCGGCACGGGAATGACGTGCCACGAGTTCAAGGGGGGAATCGGGACGGCCTCCCGGAAGCTCTCGGACAAGGAGGGGGGCTATACGGTGGGGGTGCTGGCGCAGTGCAACTACGGGCGGAGGCACCAGCTCCGAGTCGCGGGCGTTCCCGTGGGCCAGGAGCTGCAGGACCACCTGCTCGTGAAGCAGGAGAGTGGCTCCATCATCATCGTGGTGGCCACGGATGCGCCGCTCCTGCCGCATCAGCTCAAGCGGCTCGCCCGCCGCGCTGCCATGGGGCTGGCACGCAACGGCAGCGTGGCGGGGAATGGCTCGGGGGATCTCTTCATCGCCTTCTCCACGGCGAATCCCGGCGCGGGCAAGGCCGAGGGGGTCGTTCCCCTCACCATGCTCCCGAACGACCAGATGTCGCCGCTGTTCGAGGCCACGGTGCAGGCCACCGAGGAGACGGTCATCAACGCGATGGTGGCCGCGGAGACCCTGGCTGGCGCCAATGGCGTCACCGCGGTGGCATTGCCGCACGACCGGCTGCGGGACATCCTGCGCAGGCACCACCGCCTCATTGAATAGGGGCGTCTTCCAAGTCCCCGGCATTACCCAGGTTGGGAAGCTGCTTGGGGTCGCAGGGGACTGAGCCAACACCCTCAGCCCCCCGCCGTGGACGCGCCTACAGCTCGTCGAGGAACTCGTCGTTGTAGGTGTAGCGGGTCAGGCGCTTGCCCAGCGCCTCCATGGCCTCCACCGGCTTCACCGAGAAGAGCATCTGCCGGAGCTTCTTCACCTTCTCGTACTCCTTCTGGGTGAAGAGCTTCTCCTCCTTGCGGGTGCCGGACTGGGCGATGTTGATGGCCGGGAAGATGCGCTTCTCGGCCAGCAGCCGGTCCAGCGTCACCTCGGAGTTACCGGTGCCCTTGAACTCCTCGAAGATCACCTCGTCCATGCGGCTGCCGGTGTCGATGAGCGCCGTGCCGATGATCGTCAGCGTGCCGGCCTCCTCGGTGGCGCGCGCCGCGCCGAAGATGCGCTTGGGGCGCTCCAGCGCGCGGCTGTCCACGCCGCCCGTCAGCGTGCGGCCCGAGCTGTCCACCTCCTTGTTGTAGGCGCGCGCAAGACGGGTGATCGAGTCCAGCAGGATCAGCACGTCCTTGCCGGACTCCACCAGCCGCCGTGCGCGCTCCAGCGCCAGCTCCGCCACCTTGAGGTGATCCCCCGTGGGCCGGTCCGAGCTCGAGGCCAGCACCTCGGCCTTGATGGTGCGGCGCATGTCCGTGACTTCCTCGGGGCGCTCGTCGATCAGGAGCACCATCACGTGGATCTCGGGGTGGTTGGTGATCACCGCCTGCGCGATCCGTTGCAGCATGATCGTCTTGCCCGTCTTCGGAGGCGCGACGATCAGCGCACGCTGCCCCTTGCCGATGGGAGCGATCAGATCCAGCACCCGCGTCACCATCTCTTTGTGGCCGTGCTCCAGCTTGATGCGCTCGAGGGGATCCACCGAGGTGAGATCCGCGAAGTGCGGCAGCTTGGGGGCCCCGTCCAGCGGGCGGCCGTCCACCGTGTCCACCTTCTGGATGACGCCCTTGGTGCCGCGCATCTGCGCGAACGCGGTGACGTACTGGCCCTGCCGCAGGCGGAGCTTCTGCACCAGGTTCTTCGGCATCTCCGGGTCATCCGGAGAGGGCAGCAGGTTCTTCTTGAGCTGCCGCAGGAAGGCGTTGGGCCCCTTGGCCTCCGTGTCCAGCACACCCTCCACGGGCGCCAGGTTCTGCTGTGGCGCGGCCTGGCCCTGACCGCCGCCGTGGCGCTGCCGCTCGCCGCCGTGCTGCTGCGGCTGAGGCGCGTGCTGGGCGTGCTGTGGGGGATGCTGCGGTTGCTGCTGCTGCTGGGCCATCCGCTGCTTGTGTTGCTCGAGCTCCTGCGGAGTGAGGAACACCTGCACCATCTGCCCGTCCGGCCCCGGCTGCAGCCGGTAGGCCTGGCCCTCGGGAGTGAAGTGCACCTGCGCGCCACGACGACGGCGGCGGCGGCGGCGGCGGCGGCCACCCCCGGGCCCTGGCTGGCCACCGGGGCCGGGCTGTCCTCCCGGGCCGGGCGCCGCGGAGGACTCTCCTCCGTCGTCGGGGCCCTCGTCGTCCCCTCCATCGTCGCCGCCGTCATCATCCATGGCGGGCGGCTCGGGCCGGGAGGCCTCGGCGGGGGTCGGGGCGGGGTCACGGGGATCGGTATTGTCGGTGTTCTCGCTCATGGAATTCCGAAGGCTCTGCGCACACGGGGCCCGGGTGGGCCTGGGCGCGCACGACTCGACATGTGGGACAAGGAGCCAGACGCGGGGTCCTCGAGGCTGCCTGCGCTCCATGCGCGGGTCCTCGATGACCGAAACCGCCGGTCCCTGAAACCCTCCGGCGGCCCGAGAGCCGGCCAGAGGGCAATACTCACATTACCAGAGACCCACGGAGGGCTCGCAGAATTTCGCACCCTCTGTCCGGCGGGAGACTCACTCCACGGTCAGGGTGAAGGGCAGGGCGGCCTTCATCCCCGGCTCCAGCCACCCCGCCGTGAGCCCGGCCTCCCTCAGGAGCGCTTGCAGGCCCGGGGGGAGGGCAGGCTGGGCAGGCGGGGGGAGCAGCCGGTTCAGTACGCTCGGCTCGCCGCCCAGCGAGGAGAACAGGCCTCGCGCCTCCCCGTACACCGTCAGGTCCACCTCCTCCGAGGCCTCCACCTTGGCCCGGGCCCGCGCCGCCTCCACCGCCTCCATGAAGCCGCCCAGCTTGTCCACCAGCCCGCGCGCGTGGGCATCCTTGCCGGACCACACCCGGCCCCGGGCGATGGCGTCCACCTGGGCCTTCTCCAGCTTCCGGCCCTGGGCCACGTAGGTGATGAAGTCGTCGTAGGTGGAGTCCACCCACGCCTGGATCGCCGCCTGCTCCTCGGGCTTCCAGGGGCGCCAGTAGTTCAGCATGTCCGCGAGCGGGGCCCGCGGCAGCTCCTCCTGATTGATTCCCAGCTTGTCCCCCAGCAGTCCCTGCAGCGCGGGCTTCAGGTAGAAGACGCCGATGCTGCCGGTGATCGTCGTGTAGCCGGCGAAGATCTCATCCGCGCCCACGGCCACGTAGTAGCCGCCCGAGGCCGCCACGTCCCCCATGGAGGCGATGACGGGCTTGCGCTTCTTCGCCTCCAGCACCGCCCGGTACATCAGATCCGAGGCGAGCACGTCCCCGCCGCCTGAGTCCACCCGCAGGACGATGGCCACCACCGAGGGATCCTCCTGCGCCCGCTGGAGCGCCAGCACCACCGTCTCCGCCCCGGCGATGCGCGAGGCTCCCAGGGGATCCTCGCGGCTCTTGCCCCCGGCGATGGTGCCCAGCACGGGGACGATGGCGATGCGGCGGCGGCGGCCCCAGAGCGTCTCCCGCTCGCCGCGCGGCGTGTAGCTCTGCGCGTAGGTGGCCCCCGGCACCAGGTTGTAGACCTTCTGCTCCAGCTCGCTCTGCTCCTGGAGGATGCCGTCCAGCAGTCCCAGCTCCAGCGCCTTCCGGGCGGGGACGAGCCCCACCGCCCACACCTCGCGCACGCGGCCCGCGGGCAGCTTGCGCAGGCGCGTCACCGCCTCCTCGTACCAGGCCACCTCGGTGTCCAGGAGCGCGTTCACCGTCTCCCGCTCCGCCGGGCTCATGTCCCGGCGGGTGAGCTGCTCGGGCGCCGTCTTGTACTCGCCCACCCGCGCCACATCCCAGCTGACGCCCAGCTTCTCCATCGTCCCGCCCACGCTGACGACGCTCGCCGAGAGGCCGTTGAGCAGCAGCGAGGACGAGGGCAGCGCGTAGATCTGATCCGCGGCGGAGGCCACCAGGTAGCCCTTGTCGTCGCACGAGAGCAGCACCGCCATCACCTTCTTGCCGGCGCCGCGCAGGCGCAGCACGGCCTGGCGCAGCTCCTCGGCCTGGCCCCAGCCCACGCCGGGCAGCCCCTCCATCTTCAGCACCACGCCGCGCAGCTGCGGATCCTTGATGGCCAGATCCAGGAAGCGCATCAGCCCCAGGTACGGATCCGCCCCCGAGCCGCCGAGCAGCGAGAACGCCAGGCTCGTCCCTCCAGAGAGCCGATCATTGAGGTCCAGCATCGCCACCACGCCCGAGGAGAGGCCCAGCGCGCGGTACTTGTCGCTGGACAGGCGCACCGCCAGCACGTGGTCCATCCCCCGGTCCGTGCCGCCGGCCGCGTAGGTGACGCCGAAGTGCGAGGTGTCCAGCGTGGCGGAGAGCTGGAACGCCAGCTCCTGCCCGCTGCGCAGGCCATGCGAGACGCCCCCGCCCAGCCGCAGCCCTGGCCAGAGCTCGGCCTTCAGCGCATAGGTGAGGCGCCCCTCATCCAGCCCCCCCGAGCGGAACAGGTAGTCCACGCCCAGGGTGTACCGATCGTCGAAGGGCCGCACGCCGATGCCCAGGTCGAAGCTGCGGTTGACCCGGTACGCACCCTGCTCGGGCTCGTTGATGTCCCGCGCCACCACGCTGTAGGAGAACTCGCGCCAGGGCCGCGCGGACAGGCCAATGTCCCAGCTCGACAGCTTCTCGACGGCCTCATCCGCCGAGCCGAACGCGTGGTAGGTGGCCCCGAGCGCCAGCGTGTCCGTGCCCAGCGAGAAGCCGAAGGAGGTGCGGCGGTAGTCCGGCTCCGTGCGGTTCTGCAGCCACTCCACGCCGAAGCCCAGCCCCACCGCCCCGAGCAGGCTGGTGCCGGCGAACAGGCCGGTGCCCACCTGATCCTGGAGCCGGTTGCGCTCGTGCACGAAGAGCAGCTGGGGCCCGTCCACGAAGCGCAGGCTGCCGGGGTTGAGGGAGAGGGCGCTGGCCTCGTCCACGATCGCGGTGGACTCGGTGGGCAGCGTCACCCCGCGCGAGCTCACCAGCGGCCGGACGATGGCATTGGCCTGGGCGAGGGCAGCGGAGGGCAGGAGGGTCAGCGGGAGCAGGAGCAGGGCCGGGAGGCGCATAGGCCTCCTGACTCTAGGCTGCTCAGGCCCCAGGCGGACAAGCTCCGCGCGTTACCAGTCTTCAGTTCCGTTCACTCCGTCGAGCGGGTCTCCGGGCTTCCGCTTCTTCTCCGTCACCTGCCGCTCCTTGGGGCCCGAGTCCTCGGCGTTCCACTCCTCCGTGCCGTGCCGGTTCTCCAGCGGGTCCGAGGCCTTCACCTTCTTCTCCCCGCCGCCCAGCCCGTTGTTGACCAGGTAGTTCACCAGCCGGCTCATCTCCTGCTTCTCCTGCCCGAACTCGTCGCCCTGGAGCACGATGCGGCGGCTCGCCAGCTTCTTGCCGTCCCGCAAGTCAAAGAAGCCCACCACCAGCTCGGTGCCGTTGGGGCCCAGGTCCTTCACCGTGCCCAGCAGGCCCCGGTCGATCGACAGGGCCTTGCCCATGGCGGCCGCGGCCGGGCTCGGCGTCGTCTTGACGATCTCTCCGGCCACCTTGTCCAGCTGCGAGTCGTACTTCTTGTAGCCGGAGGTGGGGGTGAGCTCGGCGGAGAACTCCGCATCGTCCGGCGTCACCTCGATGAGCTGGCCGTGCTGCCGGAAGCCGGGGCGGCTCAGCTTGAGCATGTGCTTGCCCACCTGCATGGGGCCCAGCGTCACCGGCGTGTAGCCCTGGAACTCGCCGTCCAGGAAGACGCGCGCACCCAGCGGCTGGGACTTCACCGTGGCGCTGCCGCGCAGCGAAGAGCTGCGGCTGGTGGCCACCGTCGCGCGCAGAGCGATGAGGTCCTTGTTGTAGCGCTTGGTGCTCAGCTCGAAGGTGGGGTTGAGCGCCATGAGATCGATGAGGTGCAGCTTTGCCTCCTCGGTGTCTCCGCGCAGGTAGAGGACGGCGGCGTACAGGGCCGTGGCCTCGCACAGCTCCACGCAGGAGCCCATGGCCCCCACCGCGCCCTGCAGCTCCTTGAGGGTGGCGCGCAGCTTGCGCTCCGCGTCCTCGTAGTCGCGGGCCTGGTAGGCCTCCAGGCTCTCCTCGAGCCCCTTGAGGCCGCGCTTGAGCGAGGCCGAGGCCTCATCATCCGCGGGCATGCCGAACAGCTCCTCGGGCTTGCGCACCGTGAAGCCGGAGAACTGCTCGAGCGCCTCGTTCATGTACGTCTCGAGCTTGACGGTGTGGCCTTCAGCCCCTTGATCCATGGGGATGAGGAGCGCGCTGACCCGGCGCGGCGTGGGCGGCGGCGCGGCCAGGGCGACGGCGGGGAGAAGGAGGGCGAGTACCAGGGCTTTCATGGGGAGACCTCGACACCTGCCGGACGTGGCCCGGCAGGCAGCCATTCAATCCGCTAGAACCCAAGCCCCGGGAGGCCGGTGACGGGACCGAGCCCGCCACCCTTCTTGTCCTGGGTCGCGTAGAGGATGCCGCCCGTCACCACCGCCGCGCCACCCACCACCGCCGCCCAGAACCAGGGCTTCTTGATGACGGGGGGCAGGTTCGAGGACGAGGAGGGCTCCGCCAGCATCCGGCCGGTGAGGAAGCCGTGCACGCGGTCCGCCGCGGCCACGGTGCTGTGCTCCGGATCCTTGGACTGGAGCTCGATCTCCACCCCGCGCAGCCGGTTCTTGGTGCGCACATCCCACACCTGCAGCTCCGCCTCGGCGGGGTTCGACTTCTTCTGCTGCACCGCGGCAAGCACCACGTAGCGCGCGCCGAGCTTCTCCGCGAGGGCCGTCAGCTCGGGGGGCATCTTGTCGGAGTCGAAGCCCTTCTCGGAGGCGGCGCGGGAGGCGGTGGCGATCGCCTCGGCCATGGCGGGCAGCGGCTCGAGCTGGGGCTTGAGCTCGGCGCTCTTCTCGGAGGCCACCTGGGGATAGGAGGCGTAGGGCACATAGCCGGGCAGGGAGATGACGACGGGGTGGCGGCCCGGGTGGGCCGGCACGTTCTTCAGGGGCGTGACGCCCACGTCCTCGCCGCGCACCGTCACCCGGGCGCCCGAGGGCTTCGAGTCAATGTCCAGCGAGCCCGGCTTCTGCGAGTTGAACTGCTGCTGGGCGTCCGTGAAGGCCGTGTGCACGTTCGAGTCGAAGAGGCCCTGGTCGGGCTGGGTGCCCGGGTCCGCGGCCAGGGCCCGGAGGAAGGAGCCCGCCGCGCCGGACTTGTCCCCGTTGAGCAGCTGGGAGGCGCCCAGGAAGATGAACGTCTTGGCCAGGCGCTGGGAGCTCAGGGAGTCCGGGTGCTTCTCATAGGCCTCGGCCGCCGCGCTGAACTTCCCGGCCGCGGCCTCCGGATCCAGGTTGTCGTAGGCCTCCTTGCCCTGCTCGTAGAGCGCGTCGGCCTCCTTGGCCGAGGCCGGCTCAGGGGCCGGGAACACCGTGCCGAGATCCACCAGCTGCACGTCCGGCTTGCTGCCCAGCAGGCGGGTGAGCTCCGCCTGGAGCCGGGCGGCGGCCTGATCGGCGTTGGCGGTGCGGGGGAGGGCGAACACCACGGCGCCGTCGCTGGCCGCGGGCCGGACGGGGGCGTCGGGCTTGGCGAGGGCCGGCGTGTCGGTCTCGGGCTTCGCGGGGGGAGGCTCGGCGGCCACCGCCGGGGCGGGCTCCGGCTCGGCGGCGGGCTCCGGCTTGGGCTCCTCCGGAGCGGGCGCGGGCTTCACGGACTTGGTGACGGCCGGCTTCTTCGACTTGGACTTCTTGGACCGGCGGGAGGTCTGGGCTTCAGCAGTGATGCCCAGGGTGAGCATCAGGACGAGGAGAAGGCGAGCGGTATACACGGCCGCGGATGCTACTCGACCCACCCCCCCGGACACCATTCCCCAGCGGGGGGAGCGGGGGTGGGCCCAGCTCCCCCTCCGCGGAGGATCAGACGTCCAGCTCCTGAACCTCGCCGGCGCGCTCCATGATGAACTTGAAGCGGGCGCTCACATCCTTGCCCAAAAGGTCATTGATGACCCGATCCGTCTCCAGCGGATTGTCGATGGTCACCCGGAGGCTCTTGCGGTTCTTGGGGTCGAGCGTGGTCATCTTCAGCTCGTCGGCGGTCATCTCGCCCAGCCCCTTGAAGCGCATGATGTTGGGCTTGGCGTTGCCCTTGGTCTTCTCCCGGATGATGCGGTCTCGGTCCGCCTCGTCCAGCGCCCAGTACGTCTCCTTGCCGAGCTCCACCTTGTAGAGCGGCGGCTGGGCGATGTGGACGGCGCCGCTCTCGATGAGCGGGCGCAGGTGCCGGAAGAAGAAGGTGAGCAGCAGCGTGGCGATGTGGTGGCCGTCGCTGTCGGCGTCCATCATCAGGAAGACGCGGCCGTAGCGCAGCTTGGAGATGTCGAAGTCCGAGCCGATGCCGCAGCCCAGGGCGCTGACGATGTCCTGCAGCTCCTTGTTGCCGGCCACCTTGTCGGTGGAGGCCTGCTCGGCGTTGAGCACCTTGCCGCGCAGCGGGAGGATGGCCTGGGTGCGGCGATCTCTGCCCTGCTTGGCGCTGCCACCTGCCGAGTCGCCCTCGACGATGAACAGCTCGCTGGTGCCCGGGTCCGTGGAGGAGCAGTCGGCGAGCTTGCCGGGCAGGTTGAGCCGGTGGCTGACGGCCGACTTGCGGCTCACCGCCTGGGAGGCGGCGCGGCTGGCCTCGCGCGCGCGGGCGGCGAGGATGATGCGAGCCACCACCGCCTCGGCGATGGTCTTGTTGTCGTTGAGCCACTTCTCCAGGGCGGGGCGCAGCACGCCGTCCACCTGGGCATTCACCTCGGGGTTGTTGAGGCGGCCCTTCGTCTGGCCCTGGAACTGCGGCTCCACCACGTAGACGGAGAGGATGGCCGTCATGCCCTCGCGGATGTCCTCCGCGGTGAGGGTGACGCCCTTGGGCGTCAGGTCATGCGTCTCGATGTAGTTGCGCACGGCCTTCACCACCGCGCCGCGCAGGCCCGCCTCGTGCGTGCCGCCCTGGGCGGTGGGGATGCCGTTGACGTAGGAGCGGATCGTCTCATCCGTCGCCTCCGTCCACACCAGGGCGGCCTCCAGGCGCACCCCGTTGTCGCGCGAGTGGTAGAAGCCGGTGCTCCCGGGCGGCACCACCGGCTTGGAGCGCTCCGCCACCCACTTGTTGAGGTACTCGGCGATGCCGCCGTCGTGCTTGTAGGTGATGTGGCTGTGCGGGTGGGCCGTGTTGTCCGTCCAGACGACCGTCATGCCCTTGTGGAGGTAGCTCTTGGCCTCCAGCCGCTCGCGGATGAGCTCCGCGTCGAACTGCTGCTTGTCCCCGAAGATCTCCGGGTCCGGCTCGAAGGTGGTGGAGGTGCCCGTGCCGCGCACCGGGGTGCCCTCCACCTTGAGCGGGGTGGTGGGCTTGCCGCGCGCGTAGCTCTGCACGTGCCGCTTATGGTCGCGCTTGATCTCGACCACCATCTTGCGCGCCAGGGCGTTCACCACGGAGCTGCCCACGCCGTGCAGACCGCCCGAGTGGATGTAGTTGCCCTGCTCGAACTTACCGCCCGAGTGCAGCGTGGTGAGGATGACCTCCACCGCGGGCTTCTTGTACTTCGGCATGATGTCCACGGGGATGCCGCGCCCGTTGTCCGTCACGGTGATGGTGCGGCCATCCTTGTGGAGGGTGACTTCCACGGTGGTGGCGTAGCCGTTGATGACCTCGTCCACCGAGTTGTCGAGGATCTCCCACAGCAGGTGGTGGTAGCCCGTGCTGTCGGTGCCACCGATGTACATGGCCGGGCGCTTGCGCACCGGCTCCAGGCCCTCGAGGACCTGGATGTCTGCGCCTGTGTACGTTTCCTTCTTGGTCGCCATGGTGTCCCTCGGCTAATCCTTCTTCTGCTCGGGCAGCGGGATGAAGGTGATGGGCCGGCTGAGCTCCTTCACCGCATCCTTGCGCGACATCTCGTGGCCCTTGCCGCCGCGGCCCGTCACCTCGTACTTGGCGGGGTGCAGGGACAGCTTGCGGCCCTTCTGCGTCTCGAACTCGATGGCCTTGTCCTTCTGGCCCGGCGGCACCGCGAGGAAGTCCACCACGCGGTCGTTCTCCTCCACCTTGATGACCATGACGCCCTTGCCCGGCCCCTGCAGCTCGTTCACCTCGTTGGCCTTGCAGACCAGGGCGCTGGTCTTGTCCGTGAGCACCGCGAGCAGATCCTTCTCGCCCACCGGCTGCACGCCGATGATCTCGTCGCCCTCGCCCGTCTTGGCGTAGCGGCGGCCGGAGCGGGTAGACACTTCCGTGTGGCCCTCCAGCGCGAAGCGCAGGCCCAGGCCATCCTTGGTGACGGCGATGAGCTTCTCCGGCTGGGACAGCCGCCCGTCCAGCGACAGCGCGCCGACGATGCGCTCGTTGTCGTCGAACTTGAACAGCTTCTGCACCGGATCGCCGTAGCCGGTGGAGGCCGGCACGTCGTTGAAGCGGGTGACGTAGGCGGCGCCCAGGTTGCTGAAGAGCACCAGGTTGGCCTTCAGGCTGCCGGCCAGCACCGTCATCACCGCGTCGCCCTCGCGCAGGCGGGTGGTGGACGGATCCTTCACCTCGCGCACGCGCTTGATCCAGCCGTCGCGGGTGAGGATGACGTGGGCGTCCTCGTCGGCGATGAAGGCCTCCTCGTTGAACTCCACCTCCTCGGAGCCTGCGCCACCGATGCGCGTGCGCCGCTTGTCCGCGTAGGCGGCCTTGATCTCGTCCAGCTCGCTCTTGACGGTGCCCCAGATCTTCTTCTTGTCCTTGAGGATGCCCTCGATGCGCTTGATCTCGGCGCGCTTCTCCCCGAGCTCCTTCTGGACGACGAGGATCTCCAGCCGGGCCAGCTTGTAGAGCTTCATCTCCAGGATGGCTTCCACCTGGAGCTCGTCCAGCTTGAAGCGGTTCATCAGCTTCTTGGCCGCGTCCTGCTTGCCTTCGGAGGCGCGGATGATCTTCAGCATCTCATCCAGGGCGTCGTAGACCTTCTCGAAGCCCTCGAGGATGTGGACGCGCTTGAGCAGCTCGCCCAGCTCGTGCTGGAAGCGCTTGGTGACCACCTCGAAGCGGAAGTCGAGGAAGTACTGGAGGATGCGCTTCAGATCCAGCCGCTGGGGCGCGCCCACCTCCGGGTTGTCCGTGGGCACCAGGCAGGTGAGGTTCACGCCGAAGGTCGTCTGCAGCGGCGTGTGCTTGTAGAGGTACGCCATCACCAGCTCGGGGCTGGAGTCCTTCTTGATCTCCAGGACGACGCGCACCTCCTTGGTGGACTCGTCGCGCACGTCCAGGAGCAGCGGCAGCTTCCGCTCGCGCACCAGGTCGCCGATCTTGGCCACCAGGGTGCTCTTGTTCACCGTGTAGGGGATGGAGGTGATGATGATCTGCGTGCCGCCGCGCTTCATCTCCTCGAGCTCGTACTCGCCGCGGATGCGGACGCTGCCCTGGCCTGTCTCGTAGATCTCCCGCAGCTCCTGCTTGCTGTTGAGGATCTGCCCGCCGGTGGGGAAGTCCGGGCCCTTGATGAACTTCATCAAGTCGCGCACCGAGGCTTCCTTGTCCTGGATGAGCATCACCAGCGCGTCACACAGCTCGCCCAGGTGGTGGGGCGGGATGTTGGTGGCCATGCCCACCGCGATGCCGGTGGTGCCGTTCATCAGCAGCTGCGGCACGCGGGCGGGGATGACGATGGGCTCGAAGAGGGTGCCGTCGTAGTTGGGGCGGAAGCCCACCGTCTTCTTGCCCAGCTCGCCGAGCAGCTCGTCGGCGATCCGCGCCATGCGGCACTCGGTGTAGCGCATGGCCGCCGCGGCATCCCCGTCCAGGGAGCCGAAGTTGCCGTGGCCGTCCACCAGCGGGTAGCGCAGCGAGAAGTCCTGCGCCATGCGCACCAGGGCGTCGTAGATCGCCGTGTCGCCGTGCGGGTGGTACTGGCCCATGATGGTGCCGACCACCTTGGCGGACTTCTGGTACTTGGCGTCCTGGGTGAGCCGGTGGTCGTGGTACATCCCGTAGAGGATGCGGCGCTGCACGGGCTTGAGGCCGTCGCGCACGTCCGGCAGGGCGCGCGAGGTGATGACCGACAGGGCGTAGTTGAGGTAGCGCCGGCGGGCCTCCTCGGCGAGCGAGGCCGCGACGGAATCACCGCCACCGCCACCGCTGCCAGCCGCGGCGCCGCCCCGGCCGCCTCCGTTGCCCGAGGCGTCCTGCTTCTTGCGTGTCTTGGTATCGGCTTGTGCGAGCATGCTCATGTGTTCAGGCAAAGGACCGTCCGTTCCCCGAACGCGGCGCGCGCCCTGCGCACTCCGCAATTCAAGGATGCGGTGTGTGTCTGGCGGCCCGCCTACCATGGCCCACTGACAAAGGGAACGAATTCGAGGGTTTGCAGCCTCTCGTGATCCCGATACCTATGCAAGTGTTCAGTATTTTCTGCCAACGAAACCTGTTCCCCCAGCGGGGAAATCACGGACCGGGTTGCCTGCCTGCCCGGTGGGTGATCGGGGCAGCGCGTGTGTGCAAGGTGCGACCAGGTGTGTACGGAGGGGCCTAGCCGTTGTCGTTGGAGCCCTTGGAGGGAGCGCTCGTGGGGGTGCCCGCCTCCTTGGCCTTGCCCCAGCCCTTCTTGGAGCCGCCGCCGCGGAAGATGCGGACGTTGGAGCTCGAGCCCCCGCTGAGCATGCCGTCGATGGTGGACACGAGGGGCTTGGCGGTGGGCGGGTGGTAGACGACGCGCACCTTGCGGGCGGAGGGCAGGGTGGGGCCGGTGGCGTCGATGAGGAGGTAGACGGTGTTCTCGTCGATCTGGACGCGCTCGGCGTCCTGGTGGTTGTTGAGGTCGGCGAGCGCCTCGCCGTCATCCACGGACTTGGACTCGCCGGTGAGCTGGCGCACCTTGACGCGCAGCAGGGCGAAGGAGCTGGTGCCCTTGTACTCGCGGGCGCCCTGGATGATGACGGCCATGTCCGCGCCCGTCTCCGGCAGCTTCTTGTCGAGCTGGAGGCCGGTGGTGGTGTTGTTGTCGGTGTCCAGGAAGAGGGTGACGTTGGCGCAGCGGGTCTTGCAGTTCTCGCCCCAGGGCTCCTTGTCGAAGAGCAGGCGCATGGCGAAGTCGCTGCCCTGGGGGCCGATGGTGGCGTCGATGATGACGGGGCGCTGGTCCTCTTCCTTCGGCGCGGAGTAGCGGAAGGTGGAGCGAGGGGGCGCGGCGGCGCTCGCGCCAGCAATCAGGGTACAGGCGAGCGTCAGCAGCGATCTCTTCAAGCGGGGCCTCCTGGGCGGTGCGGGGACGGGAGTATGCAAGAGCGAGGCGGATTGCGCCTCAATGCATCATTATCGGGGAGGGGAGTCCCCGAGGTGCCTGGAGACTTCCGGGGGAGTAAGGGAGGCAGCCCATGCAGACGCCATACATCCACCAGCTCAAGCTCGGGCCGATGGACAACTTCGTGTACCTGGTGGGGGTGGAGGGGTCGCCCGAGGTGCTGGTGGTGGATCCGGCCTGGGACGTGGCGGCCATCGAGCGGGCGCTGGTGGAGCAGGGCAAGCGGCCGGTGGGGGTGTTCGTGTCGCACTGCCACCAGGACCACATCAACGGCCTGTCGGAGCTGCTGTCGCGGCACGACATCCCGGTCTATGCGCAGCGCGAGGAGGTGGACTTCTCGGAGGACCTGCGCTCGCGGGCGGGGGAGGCGCTGCGGCTGCTGGGGCCTGGGGAGGCCATTCCGGTGGGAGGGAGGAGCTTCCAGGCGTTGCACACGCCGGGGCACACGCCGGGCTCGCACTGCCTGCTGGCGGGGGACGCGCTGGTGTCCGGGGACACGCTCTTCATCAATGGATGCGGGCGGTGTGACTTGAGGGGGGGCAACCCGGAGGACATGTACCGCTCGCTGAGCCAGGTGCTGCTGAAGGTGCCGGACGAGACGCGGCTGTTGCCGGGGCACGACTACGGGGAGGTGCCGGTGGCGCCGCTGGGCGAGGTGCGCCGCACGAATCCGTACTTCTCCTTCCCGGACGTGGCCTCCTTCGTGGCGTACCGGATGCGCCCGCGCCGGTGAGGGCACACAAAGACTCGGCTCCACCGGCCGGCGCGCCGCCCTCACGAAGGGGTTCTACTCCTCGAAGCCGTGGTCCCTGGAGCCCCAGGCTGTGAACCAACCGGCCGTGCCCAGGTGTGCAGTGCCTGTCATTCCGCTGCGTCCGGGAGCCGGTGGGCGCCCCTCCACCCAGCCTTCACGTTGGGACTGACGACATGCAGTCATGAGCAGGGGGGGGAAAGCCATGAGCATTGCAAGACTTACTGTGAGGGGGGGCCAGTGTGTGCTGGCCGCTCTCGTCATCCTGGCAGGGGCCTGCATGGGGCCAGCGGACGGGCAGGACAGCGGAGAGCAGTACGAGGTGCGGGCACCTGGGCAGCCCGCCGTGCTCATCTACCGGCCCGAGGCGCCCGCCGCGCCCCCGGCCGACGAGGAGCCACTCACCTCCGACGAGGAGCCACTCACCGCCTGGAGAAGCGAGGCCGACCACAACGAAGGCCCCCAGCTCCCAGCCTCCATCCGCGTCTTCTACCCCACCGGAGGGCAATCCAGTTCCGGACAGTGCTGGGGGGACATGGTCATCGACAGCGCGGACAACCTGTACCCAAGCCATGGAGGGGGCGTCTACCGGCTCCTCCCGGATGGGACGCTCGTCAATGGGGTGGACGACGAGAACCTCTTCGCCACCGGCGTCATCGGCTCCCTCGTGCTGGACGAGAGTAGGGGCCGGTTCTTCAGCGTGATTCCCAGCGCCCTCCTCGAAGCGCCCTTCGCCGAGGGCAGCTCCTTCTCGCCCCTGCTCACCGAGAGCGGCCCCCACTTCCTGGACCTCGCGCTGGGACGAGGCCCGCTGGCGGACAGCCTCCTCGTGGCAGTGGCAGGGCCGCCGCCCCGGATCGAGCGGGTGACGCTCTCGCCGCTCCAGCGCAGCGGCTTCAGCCAGAGCGAGCTCCTCGGCGACTTCCTCTTTGGGCAGGCCAGCGCTCCGGACGGCACCCTGTATGTGGTGAGCGGCGTCGCCACCTCGCGGCGTCCCCGGCTCATTCGCATCGGCACCGACGGCACGGCGAGCGTCTTCGCCGAAGGGACCGACATCCAGTTCAACTCGGCGGTGGTCGTGGATGACGAGGGCAACGTGTACTGGAGCCGGGCGGATGGCATGGTGAAGTATGACGCCAGCGGCCGCCTCCTCGGGCGCCTGCCCGGACCTCCCGACAAGGTGATCTTCGGCGGTCCATCGGCCGCCGTCTTCGACAGCCACGGAGACCTCTTCTTGGTCGACAACGCCGGGTGCAAGCAGATCTACAAGTACACGCTCGGTGCCCAGGAGCAGCTCCGTGTCGCCATCGACATTCGGCCGGGACACGAGGAGAACACCTTCGACCCGAGCAGCCACGGCACGCTCGAGGTCGCCATCCTGTCCTCGGACACCTTCGACGCGACCCAGGTGGACCCGCGGACGATTCGCTTCGGGGCCACGGGCACCGAGGCGAAGCGCAAGCGCTGCTGGCGCAGGGACGTGAATGGGGATGGACGGCGCGACAAGGTGCTGGAGGTCAAGATTCAGCGCACGGGGCTCAGTTGCACCAGCACCTCGGCCGTGCTCACGGGCCGAACGAAGCAGGGCGTGCTCTTCCAGGGCTCGGACGCGGTGATACCCACGGGCTGCGGCAGGTAGCGCGACCGAGCCGTGCCAAGGAGCGGCCCGCCACGCCATGGTGGTGGAGGCTCGCGCGGGCCGCTCCCCACGCCGCCAACCTGCGTCCATTCCCAGAGAAGGTCAGGCGCGTACGACGGTGATGCGACGGCCTGCCGGGGTCTCGGTGGGGGTAGCGCTGGTGCGCTCGGAGATGGGCGGCTGGTGGCTGCGCCGATCGAAGATGACCAGCCAGCCGGTGGAGAGCCCCAGCCCCGCCAGGTAGCTGTCGAGCTGGGTCAGCCCTTCGTCGAGGGGATCCTTCTCTCCGTCGCGCCACACCTTCAGCTCGAGGGCCAGGGTGTCCGGCCCGTAGCGCAGGCACAGGTCCATGCGGCCCGTGCCAATCGCGTACTCACGCTCCAGAGTCCCTCCGCCGTTGGCCACGCGGTGGAGGAAGGCCATCAGCACGAGGTGGGGGGCGATCTCATGGTAGTGCGCGGTGCCCAGCAGCGGCTGCCCGTGTTGACGCCAGAAGGCCAGGAACGCCTCCATCAGGCGCTCCATGTCCAGCCGCCCATCTGGCCGAAGCCAGGGCGTGGTTCGCTGGGGAGGCAGGGACGCGAAGGCGGTGTACGCCAGCACCCGAGGGATGATCTCTCGGTAGATGGGATTCGCAATCTCGATCCCACCCCCCTGAGTCATGCGGACCAGGCCCAGGTCCTGGACGAAGCGCAGGTCATCCTCGGCCACATCTCCGAGCGCACGGCCCGCGAGCATGGGCTCGATGATGCGGCGCACGCGAGGCTCGCGCAGGCGCTCGGCGAGGCTGTCCAGGTGGGTGTCCTGCCGGCGGATGAGGATCTCCTTGGCCTCATTCACGTGGGCGGCAGTGAGTGGCTGCGCTCTATCGGGCACCAGCTTCTCGACCAGCTGCCGGGCCAGGGCGTTGACGAGCCAGGGCTGGCCCTGGGTCCAGTAGAAGGCCCGGTCCACAGCCTCCGGGAGGAAGACCTGTCCGGTGTCGGCGGTGTGCTGCTGATAGAGCTCCGCCACCTCGTCACGGGTGAAGTTGCGCAGGGTGAGCGACTCGACCTTGATGTTGAAGGGACTGGCGGTGCCGAGGGTTCCGTTACCGCCAGAGGCCACCTTGTAGTCGCGCACGTCGCGCAGGCCGATGAGGGCCAGCGCCCATGGGAACTGAGTGGGGCGGTTGCGATAGCCATCGCGGAGCTGGCGCAGCACGGAGACCAGCACCTCGTCCCGGAGTGCATCAATCTCATCGAGGAAAACGACGAGGGGCTTGGGCAAGGATTTGGCCCAGGCGGCGAGCGCGGTGGCGATGCGATTGCCTGGAGGCGCGTCCGAGAAGGGCGGAGGGTGGAGCTCGGCTGGCAATTGAGCGTCTACAGCGTGGCGCCAGCTCTGAAGGATGGCAGCCTCGGCGGCACCGACGTCATCGGGGAATGCGGCGCCCACCTCCATGGAGACGAGCGCCGCCGCATGGCGGCCCTCCGAGGTGAGCTCACCCGCGAGGGAGAGAAGGGCCGTCGTCTTGCCTACCTGCCGGGGAGCATGCACGACGAAGTAGCTCTTCTGCTCAATGAGCTGCCGCACCTCTGGCAAACGCCGCATGGCCGGGAGCATGTAGTGGTCGGCCGGGTTGCAAGGACCAGCCGTGTTGAACCAGCGAGGCATGAGGGGAAGGTATCACCACCCCTCAGCCGCGGCTCTGGCGTCCTTTGGGGAGCCCGGAATCCGGCGTTGTCAGGAGCGCCGGGCGGAGGACAGCGGCGGCATGCGCATCTGCGTGGGCCGGCTGTCCGCGTGCATGGACTTGTACGCGGCCCACCCCAGCAGCGCGACGCCCAGCAGCGTCCACAGCACCGCCCAGATGATGGCGGGCACCCACGTCTGCTGGGCCAGCAGCGCCGCATCGCTCATACCGCGCACCCGGCTGTCCCAGAGATCGCTCCGGAAGTCGAACAGCGCATACAGCGCCGTGAACGCCGCCAGGAAGAGGTTCACCACCTCCACCGCCCCCTCCGGGAGGAACTTCGCCGCCAGCCCCAGCACCACCGAGGTGCCCAGGCAGAAGGCCAGCGTGAACATGTCCCGCGCGTACAGCAGCCCCATCACCGCCAGCCACACGCACGCCGCGCCCAGCACCAGCCGCCGCAGCCGGAAGCGGAACGTGGCCAGCATCAGCACGGCTCCCATGATCGCGCTGCCCAGGTAGCCCGCCGAGAAGACGATGATCTGCCGGAACACCCCCGGCGGCAGCATCGAGAAGCACGCGCCCGACTCGTCCGCGCGCAGGGTGATCTTGTCCACCGAGCCCCCGACGATCAGGCTGGCGATCGCATGCCCGCTCTCGTGCATCATCACCACCAGCAGCTTGATCGGCCGCAGGAAGGGCGACTCCCAGAAGAACCAGCCCACCCCCAGAAACACGAGGAGCAAGGCCACTCGCCCCTTGTCCAGCCTGGCTCCACTCGCGGTCTCCATCGTGTCTCCTCCAGCCTCGGAACACGCCTGCTCGCCGCATCTTCCACTGAAAACGACCTGACCGCACACGGGGGGTCGCCTGCGGGCGCCAGACGGGGTAGGGAAAGGCCCCATGAAGAAGACACTCCTCCTCCTGCTTCTGGTTGCAGTTCCGGCGCTTGCCGGAGAGGGAAAGTGGACGCCCCAGCAAGTGCTGGAGCTCGATCCCGCCTGGCTCAAGGCCCAGGGCCTCAAGGTTCCTCCCCAGCGGCTGTGGGACCCCAAGCGGGGAACGGGGCTGCTGGCGGGGGCTGTGAACGTGGGTGGGTGCTCGGGGGCCTTCATCTCGGCCACCGGCCTGATCATCACCAACCACCACTGCGTCTTCTCCATCGTCCAGGAGCACAGCTCGCCCCAGAGGGATCTCATCACCCAGGGCTTCCTGGCCACCCGCCGCGAGGCGGAGCTGCCCGGGAAGGGTGCCCGCGTCCAGGTGCCCCGCAGCTTCACGGATGTGACGAAGGAGGTGCTCGCCGCGGTGCCCTCCGGCGCGGATGATCTGGCGCGCCAGAAGGCCATCGAGCGCAAGCAGAAGGAGCTCGTCGCCGACTGCGAGAAGCGTCCGGCCACGCGCTGCCAGGTGTCCACCTTCGATGGCGGGCTCCAGTACGTGCTGGTGGACGCGGTGGAGCTGATGGACGTGCGGCTCGTCTACGCCCCGCCGCGCGCGGTGGGCGAGTTCGGCGGTGAGGAGGACAACTGGATGTGGCCGCGCCACACCGGGGACTTCTCCATCATCCGCGCCTACACCGCGCCGGATGGCTCGGCGGCGCCCTACAGCGAGAAGAACGTGAGCTACAAGGCGGAGTTCTTCTTCCCGCTGGCCACCCAGGGCGTGAGGCCAGGGGACTTCGTGATGGTGCTGGGCTACCCGGGCCTCTCCTTCCGCTCGCTGCTGGCCGAGGAGATGGTGCAGCGCCAGGCGCGCCTGTACCCACGCATCATCGATATGTACGGCGAGGCCATCCGCATCCTCGAGGAGGAGGGGGAGAAGGACCCGACTGGAAAGATCGCGGTCGCCTCCACGCTCAAGGGGCTGCACAACCGCTACAAGAACTCGGGAGGCCAGCTCGCGGGGCTCAAGCGCGGGCGCATCATCGAGAAGCAGCTCGCGGATGAGGAGGCCGTGGCGCGTTGGGTGGAGAAGAGCGGCAAGTTCCCGGAGGCGCTGCGCGCGCGGGGGGAGCTGCTCTCCTTGCTGAAGGACACGAACACGACGTGGGAGCGCGAGTTCCTGCTCGGCAACCTCCGGGCGGGCGCGCGCGGGCTGTCCATGGCGGTGGCGCTGGCACGGCTCTCGCGCGAGCGGGCGAAGCCGGACCTGGAGCGCGAGCCTGAGTTCATGGAGCGCGAGCAACCCCGGCTCAAGGAGCAGCTCGAGCGCGAGCAGAAGAACCTCTTCCTGCCCGCGGAGATGCGGCTGCTCCAGGCCTTCGTGCGGCGCGCCCTGGCGCTCGGGCCCGGGGAGCGCATCGCCGCGGTGGACAAGCACTTCGGCCCCAAGGCCTCGGAGAAGGAGGTGGCGGCGAAGGTCGCCACCCTGTACGCGGGCACGAAGCTGCTCACGCTCACGGAGCGCCTGGCCATGTTCGGGGAGACCGAGGCCCAGCTCACGGCGCGCAAGGATCCGCTGCTGGCCTTCGGGTTGGACCTGGCCACGGAGGTGTCCGCGCTGGACGAGCTGAAGGATCGCCGCGAGGGCGCCGCGTCGCGGCTGCGCCCCGAGTGGCGCAAGGCGGTGCTGGCCCACGCGGGCAAGCCCGTGGCTCCGGATGCCAACAGCACCCTGCGGGTGACCTTCGGCAAGGTGCAGGGCTACGCGCCGCGCGATGGCGTCCTCTACACCCCGCAGACCACGCTCGCGGGCGTGGTGGCCAAGCACACGGGGGCCGAGCCCTTCGACGTGCCCGGCAAGGTGCTGGCGGCGGCGGAGGCGAAGAAGCTCGGCCCGTGGGTGGACCCGGCGCTGAAGGACGTGCCGGTGGCCTTCCTGGCGGATGCGGACACCACGGGCGGCAACTCGGGCAGCCCCACGGTGAATGGCAAGGGCGAGCTGGTGGGCGTGAACTTCGATCGCGTCTGGGAGAACGTGGCCAACGACTTCGGCTACAACCCGGACGTGGCGCGCAACGTGAACGTGGACGTGCGCTACGTGCTGTGGATGCTGGACCAGGTGGAGGACGCGGACGCGCTGCTGCGCGAGCTGGGCGTCCGCAAGGGCCCGCCCGTGGCCCGGGAGGCGCGCTGATGGCGGACACACCGACACCCGAGCTGCCGGTCTTCAAGCCGGAGGAGAAGGTCTGCGGCAACTGCAAGCTGTGGAGCCCGCACTCGGTGGATCACCGCGGGTGGGTGGGGCCGTGCCGCATCTACCCGGGGCGCGGGCTGTTCCCGCCCTCGGCGCCCCTGTGTGACAAGTTCGCGCCCCGCGGCGGAGTGACCGTGCCGGAGGCTGGGCCGGCCTCGCGCGCCAGGGCTGCCGTGCGCAGCGTGGCGCCCGTGGTGCGGCGCAAGAGTGACCCCAACGAGCTCGTCGACATTGGAGATCTGAACATGACGCGTGAAGAGCTGATGGAGATCTTCCGGGAGGCCGCGGGAGAGACCGAGGCGCCGCCGCTGGCGGGCAAGTGGGAGGGCGGCACGCTGCGGCTTATCCCGGGCAAGACGGACCTGCAGCCCAAGGATCTGCCCATCGACAACCTGTTCCACAAGGTGGTGATGGTGCGGGACAGGCTGCGCACGCTGGAGCAGAAGCTCAACGCGCACCCGAAGCTGTCGGACGCCGAGAAGGTGGAGATGCAGAGCTACATCACCCGCGTCTACGGCTCGCTGACGAGCTTCAACATCCTGTTCCGCGAGAAGGACGACCAGTTCGTGGGCCAGAAGACCGACGAGTGAGCCGCTCCCGGGCCCCGGTGCTCACGGGGCTCGGATGACGCCCATGGTGGCGCGAGGAGGAGGGTAGACCTTCTCCATCACGAAGCCGATCACGGGCCACTCGTAGGTCTTCCACCGGAGCTCGTCGAGGCGCTCCTCGAAGGTGAAGCTCTCCTCGGGAGCCTCCTTCGCGCCGAGCTTCACCAGCACCGGGAACAGGAGGACGGCCACGAAGGCCGCGGCGGTCGCCATGGCCGCCGCCACCCGCATCCGGGCCCGCTGCAGGCCCACCGGGCAGTCGCGCGTGAGCAGGGTTCCGTCCCAGCGCCGGTAGAGCCGCATGCACAGCTGGCCGCTCGTGCGCTGGACCAGCTCCTCCACCTCGGCGGCCGTGAGCTCCTTCACGTTGTAGACGTTGAGCTTGCAGCTCGCACAGTGGCGGACGCGCTCGTCGCCCTTCATGCGGTCCCAGCGCTCGTAACAGGGCGACGCCACCTGGAGCTTCTGAAGGTCGAATTGGCCGTCCGTCATGGGCCCTCCCGGAGCCTTCATTCTCGCACACTGCGTGAAGAAGGACCACGGGGCGAGCACCGTTCGAACATCCCGCTGAGCGTCTACGATGAGGCACATGCTCTCGCTCTTGCTGCTCCTGCTGGCCGCACAGATCCCCGCCGTGCCAGGTGAAGGCTCATTGGTGTCCACCTGCAAGCAAGGCAGGCTGACGGCATGCCAGGAGCTGGCGAAGATCAATCCTGAGAAAGCCGCCGAAATTCAGGCGGAGCTTGCGAAGGCGGCCCTGCAGCAGGAAGCGCTGAGGATCGCGGAAGAGGAGGCCCGGGAAAAAGAGGAGGCCCAGGCTGAGGCATCATCCGAAGCTGCGGCGGAATCCGCAGCAGAAGCCTCGGATGAGCCGCCCAACTGCAAGGGCCAGGAACACCACATCATCTCCCGGACTATCGCCAAGGCCTTGGAGGAGCACGACACCCTTCGTGGGCTCTACAAACCTCGGGATCCACGTTTCAAGACCCGGGCGATGAACGAGGAAGACCATTGTGGCTATCAGGATTGGCATCGCAAGGTGGACGAAGAGGTCATCGCGTGGCTCGGGCGCTACCAGAGAGCAACGCCAGAGCAGTTCATGAAGTTGCTGCGCGAGATCTACAGCCGCAAGGATCTGCTGAAGAGGTTTCCCAATGGCTTCTGACGTGTCCCTTCCCTCGCGCTTTTTCGTGCTCGAAGATGACATGTTCGGGCACTACGACACCAAGTTCAGCGGCACCGATCCCGTCAACACGGGATCGGCCCCCCGATGTCCGCAATGTGGCGATATCATCGGCATGCGGACGTGGCTGCCGCCCTACCGCGGAGAGTTGGAACTGCATGGCGCGAGCCTGGGGGACTTCGTTAAGTCCTCTGGCTATAACTTTCTCATCTCTGAGCGCATGGCCGAGGCCGTTCGCTCCGAAGGGCTGACCGGGCTGCTCGGCTTCCATCCCGTCGAGGTGGTCCGTGTCCGCAGGAGGCGCAAGGGCTCCATCCCCAGCACCGTACCCCGCTACTTCGCTGTCACTGCCTGCTTCGGCCGCGGGGCCGTTGACGAGGCGCGCAGCCTCATCCGCCGCGACGAACCTGGAAAATGCCCAGAGTGCCGTTCCACAGGAGTGGACACCATCCATGGCTTCGTCCTGGAGCCGGGCACCTGGCAGGGTGAAGACATCTTCCGCCCACGCGGCCTCCAGGGAGACATCGTTGTCTCCGAGCGCTTCGCCGAGTTCGTCAAGCGCCACGGGTTCACGAACATGAAGCTGACCCCCACCGAGGAGTACGTCTGGGATCCCTCTCACAGGGGACCACCGGCGGCACCCTCCTGACCTCAGGCCTTCCTGGCGGAGGCGACCTGTTAGAGCGGCATGACGGCGGCCTACTCATTGGGTAGGCTGCACAGAGGCGGAACTGGCCGCCCTCTGCATGCCGAGGTATGTGATGACGGACACGCCGACCCCCGACTCCCTCAGGCCCGGAAGCCTGGTAGGGCCCTGGCGTGTCGAGGGCTACGCGGGCCGTGGAACCTATGGCGTGGTGTACCGCGCCCGCCGCGCTGGACACCCCAGCTCGGTACCTGTGGCGCTCAAGCTGGCGGTGTTCCCCTATGACCCACGCTTCATGCGTGAAGTGGAACTTCTCTCTCGCGTCCGTCATCCCTCGGTGCCACAGCTGCTGGATTGGGGTTGGTGGCACGCCGGGCCCGAGGCCGTACATCCCTACTTGGTCATGGAATGGATCCGAGGGCTGCCCCTCTACGAGTGGGCACGCGAACACCATCCCACCCAGCGCCAGCTGTTCCAGGTCGTGGCACAGGTGGCTTGGGGCTTGGAGGTGCTGCACCGGGCCGATGGCCTGCATCGGGACGTGAAAGGGGACAACATCCTCGTGGAGCCCGAGGGGCGGGCCGTGCTCACCGACTTCGGCTCGGGGACGTGGAAGGGAGCGCCGCCCATCACTGAGAGAGTCGTGCCGCCCAACACGCGGGAGTACCGCAGCCCCGAGGCGCTGCGCTTCGAGTGGGGGAACTGGCGCAAGAGGGAGGCTCGCTACGAGGCGCGGCCGGCGGATGACCTCTACGCGCTGGGAGTCACTGTGTACCGCCTGCTCACCGGCGTCTATCCCCCGCCGGGGACGGACCCGGAGCTGGTGAAGGAGCAGCAGCAGGTCTCTCGTCCTCGGCGGCTGCCGGTGCAGGAGCTCAATGAGCGGGTGGTGCCGGAGCTGGCGGCGCTCGTCGAGCAACTGCTGGCGGAAGAGCCCGAGGCACGGGGCCGGGCGCGAGAGGTCGCGGAAGCGGCGGAGTCCGCGGCGGAGCATCTCGGGCCCCAGGTGGATGTCCCGTTCTTGAGCTCGGCACAGTCGGCCGCCAAGGCGGTGGCCGTGCCGGTCCCAGTGCCGTCACAGGCGGGCTCGGAGCAGCCCCGTGTGAAGGTTTCCGTGGCTGTGTCCAGCACTGCCGCCGCGGAGCCCCGGGGAGCTTTCTGGGCAGTGCGGCCCGTGCTCGTGGCCGCCACCGTGGCCCTGATGGTGGGGGGCACCTGTTGGATGGCGCCCGACTCAAGTCCAGCACCCCCCGAAGTGGCGCAGAGGGAGATTCCGGATGCGGGAGCGGCACCGGACGCCGGAACCCGAGGGCTTGGAGAGGGCGCGCTGACCGCGCGGGTTGTGGAGCAGGAGGTACCCAGCGCGTCGGTGGCCATTGCGCTGGAGATGCCCACGCAACCCCTCCCCGGGCAGCGGCGTCCTCCCTGCCGCCGCGACTGGGAGGTGGTGATTCATGGAGGTTGCTGGAAGTACTTGGGTGGCAGCAAACCGCCGTGTGGTGACGATGACGAGTACGAGTGGCAGGGTTCGTGTTACGCCCCCGCTCGTGATCGGACGCGTCCGCCCACCTCCAAAAACCCACAGCAGTGAGACGTGAAGCACCTGCCCGAGGAGCGAGAAGTAGCCGCTACGGCGTAGGCGTGCTCTGGAGCAAGGGCGGGGAGGGCGTGAGCTCCTTTACCCGCTCCAGCGCCGCTTGGGCCGCCTCGGCGTCGCCCGCCTCCTGCTCGCGTGTGGCCAGCACCTGCCACAAGGAGGCCGCGTCCGGGTGCAGCTTCACGGCGAGGCGCAGCACGTCGAGCCCCAGGGGATGGTGCTTCGCCCGCGCGAGCAGCTTCTCCGGAGAGAGCGCATCGGGGCCCGCGGGCCGCTCCATCGCGCGCCGGTAGAGCAGCTCCGCCGCCTCGGCATCGCCCGCCTGGAGGAACGCATCCGCCCGGGCGAGCAGCGTCGGGATGGAGCCCGGGTGGTACTTCACCGCCCAGTCCAGCAGCCGCACCGCCTGGTCAGGAGCCGTCTTCGGCGCCTGCGCGAGCGCGATCAGCTCCTCGGAGTAGTCCGGGTGCACGGGCGCCTCCTGGAACGCACGCTCCAGTGTCCCCAGCGCTACGTCCAGATCCGGAGTCGTCCGCAGCAACAGCGTGCGCAGCTCCGGCGCGTTCGCCCGCCGCCATGGCCCCACGAGCCTCGCGATGTCCGCGCGCAGGCCCGGAGAGAACCGCAGCGCCTCGGGGCAGCGCTCCATCTCGCAGGCTCGCAGGTAGTCCTCGAAGAAGGCCAGGGCCCCCTCGGCCGGATAGATGGCCAGCGCCTCGGGCCCGAACGCGGAGGCGATCCGCTCCGCCATCTGCATGCCCACCCGGATGAACAGGCGCCCGGCGCTCGGATGGTGGGACTGCTTCACCTGCTTCAGCGCCGCGCGAGGATCCGCCGTGAGCGTCTCCCGGGACAGCAGCTTCGATACCTCGGCGAAGGCGCTCGGGAGCTCCCCGGGCTCCACGGGCATGCCGAAGCCCGCGCGCTGGAAGGTGTAGAAGGCGCGGCCATACGAGAACATCCGGTACAGGCCCTCGTGGAGCACCTCGTCCTCCGGGGCCATCGAGGTGGCGGGCCGCCGCCGGGCTCCGCCCTCCAGGAGCACCTCGAGCAGCGAGCCGTACAGGTCGCGCAGCAGTTCGTCCTGGGCCTCGACATTCGTGGCCAGCGCGATCACCAGGTGCTCTGCCGGGATCATCAGCAGGAACGTGGTGGTCTCCGGCTGTCCGCCCGCGTGGGCGACGACGTAGTGGCCGCGCACCGGGTAGGTGGCGAACCCCATCCCATAGTCCGTCAGCCGCCCATCCCGCGTCTCCATGGACACCTGCATCATCCGGGTGGTCTCGGGCTTCACCAGCGTGCTGGCGATCACCGCCCGCCCGAACGCGAGCAGATCGACGACCGAGGCGCGGGCCCCGCCGCCAGCGAAGCGCGACGACACGTCCAGCTTGTGGGAGCGCGCCAGGGCTCCGTTCGCGATCCGGTAGCCCACCGTCTGCCAGGCATCCCGCGTCCGGAGGTCATCCAGCGCCGCGTGCGTCATCCCCGCCGGCGCGAAGACCTTCTGCCGCAGGTACTTCCCGAAGGGCTGCCGGGACACGTTCTCCACCATCGCCCCGAGCAGGTTGAAGCCATACGAGGTGTAGACGTACTCGGTGCCGGGCTCCACCACCAGCGGCCAGTCCTTGAAGATCGCGAGCGCCTCGGCGGTGTTCATCCGCTTCGTCAGCCGGTTGTCCTTCGCCGGATCGCGGTAGTGGCTCACCCCGCCCAGGTGGCCCAGCAGCTGCCGCACCGTCACCGTCCACGGCTTCTCGGGGAAGTCCGGCACCCAGGTGCGGATGTCATCGTCCAGCGACACCTCGCCCGCCTCCACCTGCTGCATCACGGCGATCGCGGTGAAGCTCTTGGAGATGGAGGCCGTGCGGTACGTGGTCCTCGGGGTGGCCTTGAGCCGCCGCTCGATGTCGCGGAAGCCGAAGCCCGCCGTCCACGCCTGATCTCCCCGGGCCACGCCCACCGAGAGCCCCCCGATCAGCCGGCCCTCCAACTGCTCACGGATCCGCGCCTCCAGAACGCGCGCCACCTCGGGCGGGAGGGCCTGCGTGCCCGGTGGGAGCTGCGCGGGCGCGGGCTTGCTCTTCGGCTGGGCAACGGCCGCCGTGGACAGCAGTAGCCCGAGCGTGACGAGCACACGCGGGAGGAGCCTCGATGCGGCAGGCTGCATCAGTGCGTGCTCCGGGCCGTCGCCGGTAGCGAGTCATGCCGGACGAGCTCCGCCAGCAGCCACGCGCCCACCGTCACTCCGCGATCCATCGGATCCTGGAGGTCCTCGGGCAGGTGCGGGAGCGTGACGGAGAGGCAGGGCTCACCGTCTCGGGCTGTACCGCTCGCGGGCACGAGCGAGGCACACCGGAGCGTCACCAGCCCGTCCTTCGCGAGCGGGGGGCGGGCCAGGGCCTGCGTGGCCCCCGGATCCAGCACGAGCCAGCGGGCCTCTTCGGAGCGGGGGGTCCAGGCCCGCGCCGCCGAGAGCAGGCGCTGGATGCCGCCCGCCATCGGATCCTTGGGATCTCCCGGGAACAACGCCACCGGAGGGGCTCGCCGCCAGGGATCCACCTCATGGGGGAGCAGATCCCCTCCCAGGAGCGTGGCCCACGCCTCGACCAGCGCATAGGGCTGTTCGGCGCGCGGCGTCTCGGACCAGGCCTTCAGGAGGGCATCCGACAGCAGCGCTCCCAGCAGGTCGAGCCCCTTGCCGCGCGGGTGCACCAGATCGTCATGCACCAGCCCCTTGGCGTGGAAGCGCTGCAGCGAGCCCGTGCCGCCCATGGCAGCGAACAGGTCGAAGAACGCGCACCCCTCGGCCAGGGCGATCTTCCGCTCCAGCTCGATGACCTCCTCGAGATCGGCCCGCTGCTGGAACGGCCGGGCCGCGCCAGGGCCCAGCACGGCGTCGAGCGGCCCCACCAGCAGACACGCCGAGGCCGGCGAGCCCTGCTTCACGCGCTGGATGAACCGGCGCAGATCACGCTCGACCTTGTCGAAGGTGGAGCGCCCCCACTGCAGCCGCTTCACCTCGTTACCGCCCAGCATGATGAGCGCCAGGGCGGGACCGCGGGAGCCGAGCTGCTGGGTGACCATCTCCTCGTTCGCCGTGAGGAAGAGGCTGGCGTCAGCGGCGGGCACGCCCAGGGTGTCCAGGACCAACCCAGCGCCTGGACGATCGAGGACGAGCCCCTGGATGGCCGTGCCGCTCTTGTGGGCGATGAGCTCCAGCGCCGCCGCGTCCGCGGGGAGGGTGAAGTCCGTGCGCTGAGAGTGGCCGTCCCCCTGGGGCGAGGTCTTCACCAGGGGCTTGCCGTCCACGCGCAGCTCGATCGGGCCAGCGCCCTTGTCCAGCCAGAAGAGGGTGCCCTGCGTCTCTCCCTTGAGGGCGAAGCGCGAGCGGGCCCGGGGGGCATTGGAGACGTGGACCACTCCGGAGAGCCCGATGGGGATGGGCGACGGCTTGACGTCCCCCACCGTATGCACGAGCCACCCGTCCGCCGAGGTGCCCGTGCGGACCCGCGGGCCATAGTCCGCGATCCGATCCACCAGGAGCAGCCCGCGGCCTCCATCCCCGAACAGGTGGACCAGATCGTCCCGGACGATGTCGACGATGCGGTCCGCCGCGATGAGGGAGTTGCCGAACGCGGCCACCGTCACCCGGGAGGTGGCGCTCCCCGAGCGCAGGCTGTCCAGCGCGGAGAAGAAGGGATCGAGCGAGGTGCGCGCGCAGAAGGGGCCCGCCCACTCGGTGCACGGGTTCTCGATGGCGCTGCCTGGCGCCTTGAGCACGGTGGCCAGCCGGAACAGCTCCCCCTCCTGCGGCGTGCGCTCGGGCAGCCGCCGCGAGGGGAGGGGCGCCAGCGTGCGCGCGATGGTACGGGCCGCCGCGAGCCTCATCGCCTCGCGATCCTGGGGCGGGTCCGCGGGGAGCACCTTCTCGCCTGGAGCAGGGGAGTCCACGGACGCGCCCATGGAGCGAACCGAGGCCAGCCCGACGGCGGCGACAAACAAGGCGATCCCGGCGGCCGCGATCCTTCGGGAAGCCGGCCCACGCTGAGAGTCCCCCTGAGGGGGCTGAACGTCCATGCCCCGAGTCTAGCCGCACGGCATCGGCTGGCGAGAGAGCGGCCAGAGAAGCTCGCCCCAAGTGCCTGGATTCTCTGGACAGGTGGGTTTGAAAATAGGAATTCAGGAAATTCGACAGCGGCCCCCCCAGTGGGAGCTGTGCCAGAGTCCGCCGCCCATGAAGACCCGCTCCGCGCTGCTCCTCCTTGGGCTGCTCGCCTCGGCCTGCGCCACCTCGTCCTCGACCTCCGCTCCGGCTTCCAGCACCGCACCCGCTGCCTCTCCCGAGGATGCGCGCTTCACCGCGCTCCTGGAGGAGGAGTGGGAGTGGGGCCTGCGCGAGTCACCCCTCTTCGCCACCTTCGTGGGCGACCTTCGCTACAACGACCAGCTGGGGGACATGTCCCTCGAGGCCATCGAGCGCCGCAAGCAGCACGCCCGCGAGCTGCTCGAGCGCCTGAAGGGCTTTGACCGCTCGCGCCTGTCCGAGCCCCGCCAGCTCGACTACGACCTCTTCCGGCGGGACGCGGAGCTGTCGGTGGAGGGCCAGCGCTTCCCCGAGGAGTACCTCCAGATCAGCCAGCTCGGAGGCATCCACGACATGATGGCGCAGGTCGCGCAGGCCGTGCCCAAGCGCAACGTGAAGGACTTCCAGGACTTCGTGAAGCGGCTGCGCGCGGTGCCCACGCTGGTGGATCAGTCCATCGTGCTGATGCGCAAGGGCCTGGAGGCGGGAGTGACGCCGCCCAAGGTGACCCTGCGGGACGTGGCGGGCCTCATCCGCAACCAGATCGTGGACTCGCCGGAGAAGAGCCCCATCGTCAGCGCGCTCTTCGAGGGCCTCCCTCCCTCCCTGAGGCCGGAGGAGGCGCGGCTGCGCGCCGAGGTGACCGCCGCCATCGGCGAGGCGGTGCTGCCCTCCTACCGCAAGCTGCTGGCCTTCTTCGAGGCCGAGTATGCCCCTCGCGCCCGCGAGGCGATTGCCATGTCCGCGCTGCCGGACGGCCAGGCCTGGTACGCCTACCGCGTGAAGGAGATGACCACCACGGACCTCTCCCCGGACACCATCCACTCGCTGGGCGTGGCGGAGGTGAAGCGCATCCGCGCGGAGATGGAGAAGGTGAAGGCCGAGGCGAAGTTCCAGGGCTCGCTGCAGGAGTTCACCCGGTTCCTGCTCACGGACAAGCGCTTCACCTTCGGCTCGCGCCAGGAGCTGCTCATGGCGTACCGCGATCTGGCCAAGCGGCTGGATCCGGAGCTGCCCAAGCTCTTCGGCAAGCTGCCGCGGCTGACGTACGGCATCCGCCCGGTGCCCGCGTTCTCGGAGAAGACGGTGCCCGCCGGGTACTACAACCCGGGCTCGGTGGAGGTGGGCCGGGCCGGCATCTTCTTCGTGAACACCTATGATCTGTCCGCGCGGCCCCGGTGGGCGGCGGACGCGCTCGTGCTGCACGAGGCGGTGCCCGGCCACCACTTCCAGGTCGCGCTCGCGCAGGAGCAGGGCGAGGTGCCCCAGTTCCGCCGCCACGGCCACTACGGCGCCTTTGTCGAGGGCTGGGGCCTGTATGCCGAGTCGCTCGGCGAAGAGCTCGGCGTGTACCAGGATCCCTACGCGAAGTTCGGGGGGCTGGCCTCGGAGATGCTGCGCGCCATCCGGCTCGTGGTGGACACCGGCCTCCACTCCAAGGGCTGGACGCGCGACCAGGCCCTCGCCTTCTTCCGGGAGAACTCCGGCGAGCCCGAGAACGACATCGTCGTCGAGGTGGATCGCTACATCGTCAACCCGGGCCAGGCGCTCGGGTACAAGGTGGGCTCGCTGAAGATCCAGGAGCTGCGCACCGCCGCCGCCGCAGAGCTGGGCCCGCGCTTCGATGTCCGCGCCTTCCACGACGAGGTGCTCGGCTCCGGCGCGCTGCCGCTGTCCATCCTGGAGACCCGGGTGAAGGCCTGGGTGACGCGAGTGAAGGCGCCCCCAGCGCCGACGGCTCCGGTACCGTGAGGATGGAATAGCGTTGGCTGTTTGACACTCCGGGAGCCCGGCTGCTCGACTGCCGCTCCCATGCTCCTTCCCGTTGCCACGCCGGGTGCGCTCCCCAAAGAGGTGCGCACCCTCAGTGATCTCCTCCAGTGGCGTGCCGCGAATCACGGTGCCCTGCCGTTGTTCCGGTACCTTCACGAGGGCGTCGCGGACGGGCCGGAGGAGGTCTGGACGATCGCCGACGTGGATCGGCGGGCGCGCCAGGTGGCCGCGGCCCTGGCCCCGCATGCGCCCCCGGGCTCCCGGGCCCTGCTGCTGTTCCCGCCCGGGCTCGACTTCATCGCGGCGTTCTTTGGCTGCGTCTACGCCGGCGTCGTCGCCGTGCCGGTGGCTCCGCCGGATCCCACCCGCCTCGAGGCAACGCTCCCGCGCCTCCGGGGCGTCGTACGGGATGCCAACCCCGCGGTGCTGCTCTCCGTGAGCGCCTTCGCCACGTTCTCCGAGGGCCTGGCGGAGCTGGCGCCCGAGCTCGCCGCGCTCCCGGCCATTGCAGTGGACGAGGTGAGGTCGGAAACCTCCTGGAGCCCTCGGTCCGTGGCCCCGGAGGATCTGGCGTTCCTCCAGTACACCTCGGGCTCCACGGGCGATCCCAAGGGCGTCATGGTGTCTCACCGGAACGTGCTCGCAAACGAGGAGAACATCGACGCGGCGTTCACGGTCCGGCCCGGGGACCTGGGCGTCAGCTGGCTGCCGATGTTCCATGACATGGGGCTGCTGGCGGCGCTGATCCAGCCCCTCGCTGTCATGGTCCCCGTGGTGATCCTCTCGCCCCTGGCCTTCCTCCAGCGCCCGCTGTCGTGGCTGCAGACGGTCTCCCGGCTCAAGGCCACCGTCACCGGAGCGCCCAACTTCGCCTATGAGCTGTGCGCGCGCCGGGTGACCCCCGAGGTGCTCGAGACGCTCGATCTCCGCTCGTGGCGGCTGGCCTTCTGTGGCGCGGAGCCCGTCCGGCCCGCCACGCTGGAGCGCTTCGCGCGGACGTTCGCCCCCTGCGGGTTCGACCCACGCGCGCTCTATCCTACGTATGGACTGGCGGAGGCGACGCTGCTCGTCAGCGGCCCGAAGTCCGGGAGCGGGATGACCTCGGTCAGCTTCGATCCCGAGTCGCTCTCCTCGGGCCGCCCCGTTCCCTCCGGAGCAGGCCGGGCGCTGGCGAGCTGTGGCCAGGTGATCGGCCAGGAGGCCCGTATCGTCAGCGCGGACGGCCAGGCGCTCCCACCAGGGCAGGTGGGAGAGATCTGGCTGCGAGGCCCCAATGTCACCGGCGGCTACTGGCAGCGGCCCGAGGAGTCCCGAGAGATCTTCGGGGCCACGCTCGCCCAGGGCGACGGCCCCTGGCTCCGGACCGGCGACCTCGGCTTCTTCCACCAGGAGGGGCTCTACCTCTGTGGCCGCAAGAAGGACGTGATCATCGTCCGTGGCCGGAACCTCTACCCCCAGGATCTCGAGCACAGCGTCGAGCGCGCGCATCCGGCGCTTCGAGCCGGGTGCTCCGCCGCGTTCTCCGTCGATGACGGCACGGTGGAGCGCCTCGTCGTGGTGGCCGAGGCGAACGAGACCCCGGAGCTGCCAGCAGCGTTCGCCGCCATGCGCCGGGCGGTCGCCGACGAGCATGGCGCGGAGCTCCACGCGATCGCGCTGATCCGCCCTCGCACCATTCCCAAGACCTCCAGCGGGAAGATCCGGAGGCGGTCCTGCCGCGAGGCGTGGCTCGCCGGGGAGCTGGAGCTCATCGCCCAGGAGGGCTCCCCCCCGAAGGTTGTGCCCGCTCCGGCGGCGCCCGGGATGAAGGCCGAGGCGGAGGAGGGCAGGGTGCTCCCGTGGATGATGGACTGGCTGCGGCGGCACACGGCCAACCCTTCGATCCAGCCGGACATGGGCTTCTCCGAGGCCGGGCTGGATTCCCTGGCCGCCACACAGCTCGCCGGAGACCTGGAGCGGCACCTGGGCTTCGAGGTCCCCATGGAGCTCTTCTTCGGCACGCGGATCGATCAGACCGCGGCGCTCCTCGAGCACGGGCAGCGCAGCATCGGCGGCGGAGCGCGGGTGGATCTCGAGCGCGATGCCACCCTGGAGCCGGAGCTGGTCCCGCGCGGGACGCCGAGGGCCTCGGAGGGAGCACCCATCCTCCTGACCGGAGCCACCGGGTTCCTGGGTGGCTTCCTGCTGCGCGAGCTGCTCTCGCAGACTTCCTCTCCCATCGTGTGCCTGGTGCGCGCGGCCTCTCCCGAGGTGGCCCTGGAGCGGGTGCGGGACAACGTCGCCCGCTATGGCCCCATCGCCGCGGACGCCCTGGCGCGGGTCTCGGTGGTGGTCGGGGATCTGGCGCGCCCCCGCTTCGGCCTGGAGCCGGAGCGCTTCGAGGCGCTCTCGCGGGAGGTGGGCTCCATCCTCCACTGCGGCGCGGTCGTCCACTGGGGCTACGGGTACAGCTCGCTCAAGGACAGCAACGTGGGCGGGACGCGCGAGGTGGTCCGCCTGTCATGCCTGGGAGGCGGGCTGCCCATCCACCATGTCTCCTCCGTCGGCGTCTATCCGTTCGGCGAGGTGACGCAGGAGCAGTTCCCCGAGCAGGACGAGCTCAAGGACGGCGAGCTCCTGCAGATCCCCTACTTCCAGAGCAAGTGGGTGGCGGAGCGGATGCTGGAGCACGCGCGGGCCCGGGGTGTGCCGGTGGCCATCTACCGGCCGGGCTTCGTCAGCGGAGACAGCCGGACGGGCGCGGAGTCCGCCAGCGAGAGCCAGCTCTTCTACGCCTTCCTCGCCGGCTGCGTGAAGCTGGGCGAGGTGCCCGCGGTCGAGAAGGTGATCGACGTCGTCCCGGTGGACTACGTGGCGCGGGCGCTCGTGACGATGATGCGCGATCCGCGCGCCCTCGGCCGCAAGTTCAACTTCATCAACCCCCAGCCCTTCCGCCAGCGGGACGTGTACGCGGCGCTCCGGGGCATGGGGTACTCGCTCCAGGAGATCGCCTACCCCCGCTGGCGCGAGAAGGTGCTGGCGCTGCGCTCGGAGGAGGAGAACCCGCTCGGGCGCTTCACCATCTACTACCGGAAGCTCACCGAGACCCGCATGGCCCGGGTGGAGCTCCAGATGGTCCGGCGGATGCCCGTCGAGGACGCCAACACCCGGGAGCTGCTCGCCGGGACGGGAGTGGAGTGCCCGGCCTTCGAGGTCCGCCTCCTGCGGACCTACGTGGACTGGTACGCCCGCCGCGGCCTGCTCCCGCCGCCTCTCAGCGCGATGACGGAGGCGCAGCCCGTCCCGGCGCCCCTCCCGGCCGCCGAGGCGCCCCTCCTCCTGGAGAAGCTCGTCGCCTCCGACGCGCGGCTGATGCAGCTCTACGAGAAGGGCAAGGACCGGCAGTGGAACGCGACGCACCGGATCGACTGGTCGCTCGAGCTCGACCCGGAGAACCCGCAGGACCTGCCGGACGCGGCCATCCCCATCTACGGCTCGGATCTCTTCCGGAAGATGAACAAGGCGGAGCGCGCCCGCCTGCGCCACCACTTCCAGGCGTGGCAGCTCTCGCAGTTCATGCACGGGGAGCAGGGCGCGCTGCTGTGCGCGGCGAAGATCGTCCAGCAGTGCCCGAACGTCGAGGGCCGGCTCTACGCCGCCACGCAGGTGGTGGACGAGGCGCGGCACCTGGAGGTCTTCACCCGGCTGCTCCACGAGAAGTTCCAGCTGAGCTTCCCCATCGTGGCGCCGCTCAAGAGGCTCCTGGATGACATCCTCCGGGATGCCCGCTGGGACATGACGTGCCTGGGCATGCAGGTGCTGGTCGAGGGGCTGGCCCTGGCGGCGTTCGCGGTGACGCGGGACCACTCTCGCAACCCGCTGGCCGCCTCCGTCAACGCCTACGTCATGGAGGACGAGGCCCGCCATGTCGCCTTCGGCCGCCTCTCGCTCGAGGACTACTACCGGGAGCTCTCGCCCTCGGAGCTGAAGGTCCGCGAGGAGTTCGTGGTGGAGGCGTCGTACCTGCTCCGGGACCGCTTCCAGGCCGCGGACGTGTGGGAGTCGCTCGGGCTGCCCGCCGCCACGTGCGCCGCGTGGATGCGCGAGTCCGGCTTCCACCGCAACTGGCAGGCCCAGCTCTTCACCCGCATCGTCCCGACCATCCGCGCCATCGGGCTGTGGGGGCCTCGGGTGCGGGACGCCTACGCGCAGATGGGCGTGCTGCCCATGGGCAACCTGGACGTGGAGGCCATGCAGCACGACGACGAGCGGATCGCCCAGGAGATGCTGGCGCGGATGAAGGGAGCGGGCCAGCCGTGAGCTCCCTCTTCCAGGCAGAGTCGCTCCTGCGCAGCGCCGTGGACCTCGCGCGCGGCGACGACTTCGGAGACCCCTTCTTCCGAGAGGGGCTCGAGGTGCTGCTCCGGGCGTGGGAGGAGGAGGCCTCGCTGCACCCGGCTCGGGCGTGGCGGTCGTGCGGAGCGGTGGTGGATCTGCTCGTCACGCGGGCCCAGCTCGCGGCGAGGCTCCAGCAGCGCCCGGAGATCGCGCAGCGGCCGGTGGCCTCGCCGCTCATCATCACCGGGCTGCCCCGCACCGGCACGACGATGCTGCACAACGTGCTCGCGCTGCTCCCAGGCTTCCGGGCCTTCACTCCCTGGGAGATGCGCGCTCCCGTGACGCCCGAAGGAGCAGGACCCGAGTGGGCCCCGAAGCAGATCGCGCGCACTGCCGAGGACATCCGCGCGCTCTACCAGCGGGTGCCGGGCTTCGATCGCATCCACAAGGTGGAGGCGGAGGCCCCGGACGAGTGTAACTGGCTCTTCCGGAACAACTTCACCACGCTGGTGTGGGCCTTCATGTACCGCGTCCCGAGCTACATGCGCTGGGTCACCGGAGCGCCCCGGCACACCGCCTACGCCGACTACCGCCGGCAGCTCCAGGTGCTCCGCGATCGCAGCCCGGAGGGGCAGCTCGTGCTGAAGGATCCCTGTCACCTCTGGCACCTCGACGCGCTGCTGGACACCTTCCCGGACGCGGTGGTGATCCAGCTCCACCGCGATCCCGCCGAGGCGGTGTCCTCGCTGTGCAGCCTCTGTCACTCGCTGCAGACGATGGACTCGGGGCACTCGGATCCCGCGGCCACGGGGGCCTACTGCGTGGAGATGGTGGATCGCGGCCTCCCGGCCATGCTGCGGCTGCGCGCCGAGCGGCCCCAGGCCCGGTTCGTGGACGTGGAGTACCGGCGCTTGATCCGGGATCCTCTGGCCGAGCTCGAGCGGATCTCCGAGGCCGCCGGCCGGCCGCTCGACGAGCGGGGGGCGCTCGCGGTCTCCCACTGGCTCGAGAAGAGCCCGCACCGGCCTGGAGGACACCGCTACCGGCCGGAGGACTTCGGGCTGAAGGCGGCCGCGCTCCGGGAGCGCTACGCGGACTACATCCAGCGCTTCGACGTCCAGCTCGGGAGCTGAGCCATGGAGCCCATGCGAGACGCCTATCGGGGGCTTCCCCCTGGCTTCATCCTCTGGTTCACCGGCCTGTCCGGGGCGGGCAAGAGCACGCTCGCGTCCGCCATCCGCCGCAGGCTGGAGGTGACGCGCCCGGTGGAGGTCCTCGACGGCGACGAGGTCCGGACCTTCCTCTCCCGAGGCCTCGGGTTCTCGAAGCCGGATCGCGAGGAGAACCTCCGCCGGATCGGCTACGTCGCGCGGGTCCTCGCGCGGCACCGCGTGGTGGTCCTCGTCGCGGCCATCTCTCCCTACCGCGAGGCGCGCGACGAGGTGCGGCGGCTGGCGGCGGAGCAGGGGATCCCGTTCCTCGAGGTCTTCGCGCACGCCCGGCTGGAGGCGCTCGTCCAGCGCGACGTGAAGGGGCTCTACAAGAAGGCGCTGGCGGGAGAGCTCCCGAACTTCACCGGCATCTCGGATCCGTATGAGCCCCCCGAGGCTCCCGAGGTGCTCATCCGCACCGACTCGGAGTCCGTGGAGGAGGGTGTGATTCGCATCCTCGAGACCCTGCGCGGGCGTGGCCTGCTCGAGCCCGAATGAGCTCCTCGGCTCCGCCGTAAGCCCAGGCCGTGGCCTCAAAAACAAAACCCCGCGGCACCAGGAGGTGCCACGGGGTTCCCGGCGCGGAGAGGGGCCCCCGCTTGGAGTGAAGCGGGGCTCCGGGCCGAGGCTACAGCAGCTTCATGTAGGCGATCATGTCCGCGCGGTCCTGATCGGTGTTGGGGATGCCGAGGAAGTCGAGCAGGAGCTTGTACTGGAACATGAGCTGGTCGAGGTTCTTGGCGGAGTTGTCGTGGAAGTAGGGGGCGGTGTTCTTCAGGTTGCGCAGCGAGGTCATCTTGAAGGCGTTGGCGTGCTGGGCGACACCCGTCGTCAGCATCAGGCCCGGATCAGGCGAGTTCACCGTGGTCACCGTGTTGTCCGCCGGGTTGGTGACGAGGAAG